>Ga0209125_1001281_pt1 | contig 24463 bp, 29 predicted proteins | sample BarGraIncub1131A_FD_184503 | JGI IMG/M metagenome (GOLD analysis project Ga0209125, IMG submission 184503) | Arctic peat soil microbial communities from Barrow, Alaska - Barrow Graham LP Incubations 11-31A (SPAdes) (version 2) | ecosystem: Environmental > Terrestrial > Soil > Wetlands > Peat... | reverse complement strand
ATAGACCCGGTATAGGAGCATATACTGACATCCGCCTCTTGGATAGACTGAACGAAGGAATTTAGGACATAGATCCTGTGAGACATGGAAGGGTAAGTTACCAGAGATAATGCGGACATCCATCGTAGCCATAATTTAACAAAAAAGCATAGCTCTCTTTAAGTCACCTATCTATGCCCATATAAATACAATAATTCAATATATACCAAGAAAATTTCTTTTTAAAATGATGAAATACTAAGAATGAGTGAGATATCAAGAGTAATTTATAATATAGAGAGGAAGGTAATACAATGAACATTCTAAAATTAATAATCATACTTTCAATCGGATTAATAATAGCTATATTTATAGGCTTTGAAATTGGATATTATCGTAGTAAAAAATGAGTATTAAGTTTGATTATATCAACGGTTACTAACGTTGTATACTTGATGGTGAATTGATTGTTATTAAGGATGGTAAGCCAGACTTTTATGAAATCAAGAGACGGTCTTTGATGTCGAATAGTTTCAAAATACAACTTGCATCATCTAAATTGGCAGCCAATTTTACTGCATTTGATATTCTCTTATTATGATGACCATCAAGTTACTGATTTGCCTTTAATGGAGCGTAAAAAGCTCCTGTGGATGTGAACAAATTCAATTTGTTTTGCTATCTTTAACGACTAAAATGAATAATTAAGGGCAATCAACATAAATTAAATTTATTTTGATTGCCCTTAATTATTTAACTAATTTAAGTTTAAGTCAATAAACATTATTATCTTCTTTGTGAAAGAAGCATTTATTAACGACATAGTTTCTAAAGTGTTTGTTTTGCAGATGTAACTGTTATTTCTAAAACTCTATTTAGAAAAGAAAATTTTTCTTTCATCATATCAAATTCTGAACCTGATTTAACGAATTTTGCAGTACCCTCGATTAAGAAACCAGTTCCCAATGAGTTGTATCCCATAATCTCTTTACTTCCTACTGTAACTTTAATTTTACCATTTTGTTCTATGTTCTTTTGGGTTTTTATCATTCCAGCAGCGGGTATTAATAACCTACCATCTTCAGTAGCATTAATATAAGAGTTCCAAGTATTAGCTACGTGTGATTCATTATTACTACAAGTAACGAGAGCCACGACTCCTTCATGGGAAATAACCTCAAGCAATTTTTCATTTAACATTAATTTTTCCTCCTTTAATTTTACTAAGCAATACATAATATAGATATTGCAGATACATGTTGTCTATATTTATTATATAGTGAATAATTTTAAAAGTCAACAATAATTAAATTAAGTTTATTGACTGTTAAAAAATAATAAAGTAATATGTGATAAGAGTATTTTTTTATTTAGGAGGCATGATTACAATGCAATTTTCAATAGGCGTAGAGTATGCATTACATTGTTTATTATATATGATAGATATTCCATCAGGAAAAGCTGTTGGAATTAAAGACTTAGCAGCATTTCAGGGAGTATCAGAAACTTATCTATCAAAGGTATATACAAAACTAAGAAAAGCAGGCATTGTAAGGTCAATTATAGGTGTTAATGGTGGATATGAGTTAGTACGTGATCCTGAAAGCATAACATTTTGGGACATAGTTCAGGCAGTAGAAGGAAACACTCCATTATTTCAGTGTGCAGAGATTAGGCAAAATGAGATTTTGCTAGATAAGAAAAATTTGCCTGATGCATATACAAAATGTCCTTGCCTTATAAAAGTTGTCATGTTAGAAGCGGAAGAACAGATGAGACTATATTTAAACAATAAGACTTTAGGGTGGCTACATAAACAAGTGAGCAATAAAATACCAGCAGATCACAAAATAGAAACAGTTGAATGGTTTAATAATCCTAAATCACGGTAAATTAAAATCAGAAGACTTTCGAGTAATTGAATCCACTCCCAGATTAAATTTACACACTTTTCAACTATATTGCCCTGCAAGTAACCCCATATCTAATGATGTGGGGTTAATATTATAAGTTCATATTGTTTTCTATTAAAAATTTATGTCATCTTATTTTTATAAATTTGCATTGATCCAATGTAGGAAGCAATGAGAATACTCGAACACCATAAAACTGATATTAAAACACCGTCTCCAGCAGGCATACCCATAAGCAAGGAACGAATAGTTTCAATAATTGGTGTTATAGGCTGATTCTGCGCAAATGAACGTACTATGCCGTGCATGGATTCGATTGGAACAAAGGCGGAGCTTATTAATATCAGAATTATAAAGAGATAGCTGAAAGCAGATGCTCCTTCGGCACTGTTAGCTAATAACCCAAACATCATTGATATCCATGTCATTGCGAGCTAAGCGTTTGATTCTCCTCACTTGAGCTTTTAGTATATTCATGGAGTAAATTACGTGCCAATTCTACTCCCTTTTTATCACGAAATTCCAGTTAAATATGCCCAGGTGGTATTAAACTTTTGAGTTCTGCTGAGGTTCCTTCAGCAACAATTTTTCCTTCATTTAAGATTGCAATATGATCTGCAAGCTGATCTGCCTCATCCAAATACTGAGTTGTTAAAAATACGGTAACACCTGTTTGACTGAGATCTTTTATAATCTCCCACATAGCAATGCGGCCTTGAGGATCAAGTCCTGTGGTCGGCTCGTCAAGAAATACAAGGCTAGGACTACCAATCAAACTCATTGCAAGGTCAAGTTTTCGGCGCATACCGCCAGAATAAGTTGCACCCCGACGGTCAGCCGCGTCAAACAAATCAAACCGCTTAAGCAATTCAACAGCCTTGCTATTTGCATTTGGCAGATGACGCAGTTTTCCAACCAAGCGCAAATTCTCCCTCCCGGTCAAGATCTCGTCCACTGCAGCCGACTGTCCAGTTAGAACTTATTTCGCCCCTTACTTGTTTTGATTGAGTAGAGACGTTAAAGCCGCAGATCTGAGCGCTTCCTTTATCTGCCTTAAGTAAAGTGGTTAGGATTTTAATTATTGTGGTCTTACCTGCACCATTAGATCCGAGCAGTGCAAATATACTGCCCTTTTGTACTGTAAAATTGATATCCTATAAGAATCAATAGGTTCTTATAGGACTTTTCAAGACCACTTACAGAAATAGCTATACCCGTTTGTATCATGATTACACCACCCCCTAAACTACTGTTACATTAGTCAAGTTTGCTTTGCTACCTTTTAAAACAGCATAAGTCAATTTATCCATTGTAGCGCCGTCAAAAATAGCTTTTTTTACCTCAGCGTTTTTAAAAATAACATTTCTGAAAATAACATTTTTAAAAGATGTTCCTTTTAAACTTGCACAATTAAAAATAGTACCAATAAGTGTTTGATTATCAAAACACACGCCGAATAAATCTGAACTGCTAAAATCCGTATAATCAAAGATACAACTTTTAAGACTCGTATATCTCAGACTAACCTGAATTAATTTTGCTCCGGTAAGATTAGCACCATCAAATATTACATTAGTCAAATCACAGCCTTTAAATGAACTGTTAGTTAAATCTGAACCGCTAAAATCTGATCCTTTAAGGCCGCTACCGATAAACTTTCCATCATGTAAAATTACCTTTTTAAAATTAGAGTTCTGTAAATCAGTGCCTTTAAAGGAACTATTACTTAAATCTGAATTGCTAAAGTCTGATTCTTTAAGGGCGCTACCGTTAAATTCCCCATCATGTACTTTTACCCCTTTTAAATCAGAATTTTGAAGATTAATACCTGAAAAATCCTTTCTTACCACATGCTGTAGCTCTCTTGTTTTTTCTCCAATGATTTCTATGATCTCTGATATATCTCCAATGGATTCGATGGTCATATTATAAGCAGCGACCTCATCATAACCCTGATTTTTTAAATCACTCAACTTTTCTTGTAAATTATTAGACAACTCTTCTTTCAATTCTTTGACCGCCTGCAAATCATCATAGAGTGAAAATAGTCCATCTAAATATTTCATTAATTTATCATTCATTGTTATTGCCACCTTCCACTTATAATAATTTATCTAAAATGCGTTTAGCGTTTTCCCAATTTATTTTATTTTGAAGATATGTCTCTTTCCCCTTATCGGTAATTTTATAGTACTTTCTCCTTCCACCTTGGGTCTCATCCCCCCAATAAGAAGTTATATCACCATCGTTATCTAACCTCTTAAGGCTCGAGTACATAGTAGCCTCCTTAAGTTCATACTCACCATCGGAGTTTGAATGTATCAATTTTGATATTTCATATCCATATTTATCATCAATTATCAATAATTTCAGGATAATTGTATTCGTATGTCCTCTTAGTAAATCAGAAGATATTTTATTATCGGCCATCGTGTCACCTCCGTATTTACAATATACATCATATTACTATGCCTGTCAATGTACTATTATTATAGTTATACTATTATTGATTTGTGTATTTAATAACATTAAATGCTACTTGGTATCTGATTTCATTATTACCTAAAACGAGGTCACTGGTTTGATTACACTAACATATGCGCTTCTGCTATTTATTTTAGAGACGATAAAAACTCAGTAACCAATATAGTTACTGAGCTTTTATCGTCTCTAAACATACACATATATTCAAATACCCTTCTACCTTGTATTATACTTTTAAGATTTCCTTTAAAAAGGTTTTCAAAAAATATTAAATAAAGTATAGGAGAATATCGTAATATATAGTAAAATAATTAGAAATAACATTATGAAAAATATATAGTCATATGATGAATCTAACTACAGAAAAAAAGGAGGTAGAATATATGTTAATTTATGCAATTGTTTTTATAAGTCTAGCCCTTCTATTTTATACCATTGCCGTTTTTAGTGAAAAAATACAGGGAGTACTTAACCCTTGGCATTTAGGTTTATTTGGTTAATCCCTTTTATATCTGGAGCTGTAGCTCACATGAATTAATTAGAAATCGGATCCATTTTCAAGAACTTTATTCTTCATAACAAATAATTGGAGTTCCCTCTTCTATATTATCAAAAATTGTTTTAGCTAAATATATTGGAACATTTATGCATCCATGGCTTCCTCTTGTCTTATATATATCTCCTCCAAAAGAATATTGCCAGCTTGCATCATGTATTCCCATATTCCCGAAAAAAGGCATCCAATAAGTTACTGGAGCTTCATAACCAGGTCCAGTTAATGTTGCCCCCTTTTGTTTATAATTAAGCATATAAGTTCCAAGGACAGTAGACCGTCCTCTATTTGGATTCCCTGTTACTACAGAACCTTGCGTTATTAGCTTTCCATTTTTATAAAACCATAAATGCTGCCTTGTTATATTAACTTCTACATAAGTATTGCCTATTTCATTTTCCGCCCTATATAAAGCCTTCTGAGTATATATAGGTTCTTTTTCAAATACATTACCAAGTTTTATATTTTGTAATAATGCTTTTGTTTCAGCCTCACGATTAATTTTCCATCCATAAAGTCCACCGCTAACTTCTACTAATTTCCCCATGGAGGTTTTAAAATTTCTTGCTATTCCAACGGTATCATATTTTTCACTCAATTCTTTAACATATTTCATAGTTGCTATTTCACTTATGACCGTTTCTAAATTTTTATCAACAGTAAGCCACCCACTTATAGTATTTCCATCTAATATTTCCTTTTCACTCCCAAATTTATAAGTGATTTTTGCTTTCACATACTCATTTAATAAATTCTTAGTAACAAGCGTTTTATCAGAACTCAAAGTGTACCTTGGATTTTCATAACAATGATTTTCATTTAAATCTAATTTTCTTACTCCTTTTAATATACCCACTTCTATATCTTCATATAACTCATCTTTAATTATCTTATTTCCATATACTTCTTCAATGACTTTATAGGACCCATTTACATACTTAAATCTTACATTTTGAGGTTCTATAATATCTGTATTTAAACATTTTAATCCCTTTATCTTATTTTCTAAATTACCTTTATTGTAAACAAATAAATCCTCAACATAATATGTTTGATCCTTTAGCAATGAAATTATCCATTTTAAGGAGTTTCGCCCTGGATAAACTTTATCAATACTATTTTCTTCATTGTACTCCATTCCTATATCTCGCCCTATTATTTCTTCTGTTTCCCCATTTCTTTCTATTAACAACAACTTATAATCTTTAACATTACTTTTAATTATATCCTCTAGATCTCCATATGACTTTAATGACACATCTACCCCATTTATTACTGTATTAAAAAAGAAATGCTTAGAAAAGTATAAGGAAATAAGTAAATATATTAGTAAAATTGAAGCTATAAAAATAATAACATTTCCTGTACCCTTACTTTTAAAAAGCTTTTTTATATCAACATTCTTCATACCGATTCATACCTTTCGTCAAAAATTTAAACATATAACTAGTTTATAATATGTTTGTACTTTTGATTTTAAACCTAAATATGTGGATATAAGGTAAGTAATATATGTAGATCGGACTTCACAATAATCCTTTCTACTCAGTATATTCGTCTACATTCTAAATAACTATTTATTATTTGAATTTAAGATTTATTTCGACAATTTCCGAGCGACTACCTATCCTAATTGGAGGTCCCCATGTTCCATAACCTGAAGATACAATAAATTGAGAATTGTTCTTTTTCAAATACCCATAGTCTATTTCAAAAATTTTATTGGTTATAATATTTGCAGGAAATATTTGTCCTCTATGGGTGTGCCCTGACACTTGTAAATCAATCCCCAGATTTTCAGGTTCACTTAAATTTGCCGGCTGATGATCCATAAGTAAAAATGATTTTGATTTATCTAAACCATTTACTAATGATAACAAATCTTTTCTTTTAACTTTTGTAGCCCGCTCTAAAGATGGATCTTGTCTACCTATAACGTAAAAGCTATCATTAATTAATATTGAATTATCCCGGAGCACAGTTATACCTGCATTCTCAAATTTTTTAACTACATCATCTACATTACTTCCCATTCCATCATGATTTCCAAGAGAGGCATACACTCCATACTTGCTTTTAATCCGCTTAAAGTTATCACTCATGTTTTCTTTTACAAAAGGTTCAATGCTACTATCAATAATGTCCCCCGGTATAAGCACTATGTCAGGTTTTAAATCATTGATTTTATTTACCATATCTGTAAGCCTATTATTATCTACCATAATCCCAAGATGAATATCTGATACCATAATAACCTTCAAAGTATCTAGATTACCAGAGGCTTTATAAACATTTAGATCATATTTTGTTACTATCACGCTACGGGCACTCCAAGTACCATATATCATTACACCAAATATAAAGGCAACTAGTATTCCCATTACTATTAATGAGACATTATAATTGCCAGATAAACTTCTTGGAATAATTACAATTTTTCTATTTATAACTCTTATTAAATCTATTATAGGCAATAGTAAAATAAGATAAAACATTATTGCCATCCAATATGATCCTATAATACTCAATTTAGTTGATAATACTTCTGGCATGAAAGAAGGTAAAAGCGTTGTAACAATATATGACGCTGCTATTATAGAAAACAGTATCCAATATATTTTAGAATTTATAAAAGGAATGTGACTAAATAGGTTCTGCCACACCCTTAAACCTATATAATAATTTATGGTTCCATACAAGCATATAAATAAAATAACAATAAATATCATTAATCCATTCATTTTAATCTCTACTGCCTACTGCATCTTCAATTCTTATCGCTAATTTTTTAGTATTATCAGATTGTGTATAATATCTTGATGCTATTTTTGTTTTACTCATTTTTTTGCTCCTTCATATGCTCATTAAAAAGATTAAAGTATTTTGTGCCTTAATCCTTTTCTTTTCATTTACGGGTATCTGTGTGCCTTATATTAATAGTTAATATATCTTATTTGCGATAATAGTATGTAACTTTATCTTATTCAAAAGGACGCACTCTTAAATGTACTCCAATAGTATCACATACGACTTGACAAGCATCTATTTCTTCTTGCCCAATACAATCTACTACTGTCATAACTACATTTGGAACATACTTTTTGCAACTTATCGTAAATTTAAGCATTGCGTCATAAGATTCTATACCGAATTTGCTACGAGTTAATCTTAAATATTCCTTCGCATTTGATGCATTAAGGCTTATGGATACAGTATTAATCAAGTCTTTAAGCAATGCAGCAGTTTCCTTTTTATTAACTAAATCCGCTAATCCATTAGTGTTTATACGAAGTGGAATATTGCTACTTCTATTCTTTAAGTATTTTGCCACTTCTAATAGATCATCAAGGCGGGTTAAAGGTTCTCCAAATCCACAGAATATAATTTCATTAAACTGTGTTAAATCATATTTTTCAAACTCTTCTATGACTTCTTTAGCGGTAGGTTCTGTATCTAACCATAGACTATTTGATTTAGCCATTTCCTTAGTGTTTCTTAAACAAAAAATGCAAGAACAAGGACAATTGTTAGTTAAATTAACATAAATGTTTTTGTTGCTCAATTCTTTACTCGTGATATCAACATCTTTTAAATTTATATAAACACCATTGTTATATGTATATAAAATAACCATATTCTATCTCCCTCTTTTCTTTATGTTTTAAATTTATAATTAATATTGATATTAATATGTAATATTAAATTACTAAATATACTTAAGTTATTTCAGCTCATTCAGATATTCTTCAAAGCAAATACCATCACATACCGGAGTACCGATTTTAGTAGTATAATCAATGGCTTTGCTAATAAAATCCGTAGCTTTTTTTACCGCAGTCACTATATCTACTCCTTTTACTATATTGGCAGCTACAATAGAAGTAAATACATCTCCAGTACCTGAACGATCTTCGCCAATTTTTTTCACTTCTATTATAGTATAGGGTTTTCCTGATTCATATATAAAGTTTCGTATATTGCCATTATGCTGCAGCCCAGTGATAACAATTATATTTGGGCCTTTTGTGCAAAGCTCTTTTGCAATATTTTCAAGTTGCACGAGATTCATTGCTCTTTCAGGATAAGGAATATCAAGAAGTCTACAGGCTTCAGTAAGATTAGGAGTCATTACATCCGCGTATTGAATTAACTTCTTCATTTCATCACACATTTCCTGTGTATATGTAGAATAAAGTTGTCCATAATCACCCATCACGGGATCAACCATGACAATAGTATTTTTTGTTTTGAAATTGCCAAGAAACTCTACAACAATATCAATTTGTTCTTTTGAACCTAAAAATCCAGTACAGATTCCATCAAATTTTAAATTAAGCTCTTTCCAATTATTCATGTAATCCCTCATATGAGGAGTATAATCATCAAAAAAGAAACTTGGAAATCCCGTATGTGCAGATAATATCGCAGTAGGTAATGGGCAGCATTGTATCTTCATTGCTGATATAATAGGCAATGCAACCGCTATAGAACACCGTCCAAATCCAGTAAAATCATTCACAATAGCGATTTTTTTTTGTTTTTTTAAGCTCATTATAGCACCACCTTTTCTAATAACCATCATTATAATCTAATCAAGATAAAAAATGAAGTGTATGGGTATAAAACTCAGAAAAATTAGAGAAGCTTAATCAGCTCTTCTAACTCCTGAGATAAGACTTTTGCAAGCTCAATATCAGTATCTTTTAAAGCCAATGCTATTTTTGTTTCAACTAATTTTTTCTTTTGTTCAATTTCTAAATAGTCTCTATCAAAATAACTAGCATAAATCATCTTTCTAAATTTTCGCATACTCATTTTTCTAATTGTCTTATCTTCAATGATTAAAACAAAATCCATACAGTTTACTATAGAATAGAAATCATGAGAAATCATTAGAATCGCACCTTTATAGTTTTCTATGGCTTTTTCAAGTGCTATTTGTGAATAGGTGTCTAAATGACTTGTGGGTTCATCAAGAAGCAACATATTTGCATTACTAGCAGAAACCTTAGCCAGTTGTAGTATATTTTTTTCTCCACCCGATAAAGACCCTATCTTTTGATTAATGATTTCTTCTTCAAAACCATAACTTAAAATATATGATTTAATCTCTTCATAAGTTTTAAAACCAACATCAAAGAACTCTTCAAGTATCGTATTAGACTCATTTAGTGTTTTGCCTTGAAGTTGAGATAAATAAGCCACTTCAACGTGTTCATCTATTTCAATAGAATCATGATTATTTTCAAATATTTCTTGAAGTATTGTCGTTTTACCGGTGCCATTCAAACCCACAATGGCTACTTTATCAGTAGATTTAATCTCAAAGCTAACATTTTCTAGAAGTATATCATCAAAGCTAGCACTGTAATCATTAACTTTTAAAGCAATTGTTTCGACCATTTCATTATTCGAAACTAAACTGATATTCGGCTCTTTAATATCTACAAATGGCGCTTTAATTCTACGTTTTTCTAATCTTTCTTGAATTTTAACTCTAGCCTTTAGAGATTTCCCTCTAGCAGATTCAGTATGCTCAGTTGCGAGATATCTTAGTTTTTTTATTAACATCTCATTTCTCCAAAATTCTTCATCATCAGCAGTAGCTAGTTCTTGCATTTCAATTTTAGTTTGGAGTAATGAGAAGTTATAATCAATATAGCTTCCATCAAACTCTTGGAGCTCCTTGTTTTCAAGATGCAGAATTTTGTTAAAACAATGATTTAATAGATATCTGTTGTGCGTAATAATTAACATTGTTCCTTTATGTGAAATGATTAGATCTTTAAGAGAATTAAGGTTTCCAAAGTCTAAAAACACATCAGGTTCATCCATAATCATTAATTCCGGACTATTAAGCATTTCCTTAATTACTTGAATAAGCTTAAATTCCCCGCCACTAAGTTCAGATATCATTAAATCTTTATACTTGATTAAGTTTGCGAGATTTAGGTTTTTATTAATATTGTTTTCGAAATCATCCCCATTAATTGCATCAAATGCATCTAAAGCTTGCTGATACTTTTCTAGTAGAGATTCAATATCTGAAGATGTTTCCATTTCATTGCAAATAGATGTTATTTCATTTTGTAGTTTTATAAATTTTCCCCCTATATATTCAAAAACTGTAATTTCTTTTGTTTCGCTCTGTTGTGAGAATTGACTTACATACCCAATTCTACAATTTGGCTCCATCTCGAGCTTTCCATCGAACATATATTTTTCTGGATCCATAATTATATCTATCAGTGTACTTTTTCCGCTGCCATTTGTTCCTATAAAAGCACAATGTTGACCATCTTCTAATGTAAATGAAATGTTATTATATAGATCCTTTTGCGGAAATGAGTAGGACAAGTTATCAACTTTTATCATATTATTACCTCTCTTTATCACTAAAAAAGAGCCTATAAAAATAAGCTCTTCAATATATTCTCTTCTCAATTGCAATTTTACACTTTATTTTTATGTAGTAAACACATTCTACTAAGTTTACCATTGATAGCATAACATTTCTTACGACTAAGTTCAATCATTTCCTATTATCTAGTCGAATTTACTTTCTCTTACCATATTATAAAGCATTCCTTGCTTTAACAAACTACTATTGCCACCTAATGCATCTACTAATGTATAAGCAAATGCTAGGGTTGAAGCTGGTCCTCTGCTAGTGATCAAGTGATCATCTACCACAACTATATCTTCTACATAATTTGCATCTTTTAGCAATGTAGTATATTCCTCTCCAGGATATGATGTTACTGTGCGCCCCTTGATAATTCCTGCTTTTTCTAGAATCATCGGTGCTGCACAAATAGCAGCAACAAATTTTTCCGGTGCCTTATCAAAATATTTTACTAAATCAATGACCCTTTCATCATCTCTTAAATTTGTTGCACCAGGTAGTCCGCCAGGTAAAACAATCATATCGTATTCTTTTATTTCATCACTTATAATTTTGTCCGTAAGTACCTCAATACCATGACAACCTTTTACCATTTTTTCATTGATACTTATAGAATTACATTGAAATCCTGCCCTTCTTAAAATATCAACTACAAATAATGCTTCACCCTCTTCAAATCCTTCTGCTAAAAAAACTGCAATTTTTCTCAATTTAACTCTCCCCTTTCTTTTACTATTATCTCCTACTAAATAACCTCAATACAAACAAAAATATATTTATAAAGTCTAAATATAAAGATAATGCTGCGAGCACAATCCCATGCATATCATTACTTTGCGCTTGCATACGCTTTATTTTCTGCATGTCATATGCTGTTAATGCACCAAATACTATTATACCTAAGAAGCATACGCCTAAATTGAATGTGGAAGAAACGAAAAACATCTGCATAATAGTAAGCAAAATTAAACCTATTACAAACATCATGGCAAATTGCCCTATTGCACTTAGGTCTTTTTTTGTTGTTATCCCTACCATTCCACTACTTAAAAACATTAATGAAGTTAGAGCAAACACAGTAATTAATTGACCTTGATTTACAATTAAAAAAACTATACTCAATGTTACACCATTTACTGCTGAATAAACCAAGAACCAAAATATTGCAGATGCTGTAGACATTTTAGCAACTCTCTTAACTAATGTTATAACCATAATCAGTTCCAGGATCATAGCCCCATAAATTACTATTGTAGACACATTCATTATATATTTACTCATAAATAGACCAACTACAAATGTTATTAGCAATCCAACTGCCATTAGACATAAAGTCTTTCCTATAAAAGTAGATCTGCTTTTTATCAAACTATTACTTTCCATAATAACATACTCCTTTATTACTATATTTATTAGTTTTTGCACTATACAAACAAGTTGTATTTTTTATTATAACATTTTTCTATTAAGATTTAACGACATTTCAGAAGGAAAGTCTCCCACTTCTACAAGTGGGGGGATAACAATTGATAATTGTTATCTACTCCAGAGGTCTACAAAGGGGTAAATCTCCTTCTAAAGTCGTTAATATTGCAGCTCCGAAGGAGATAATCTAACAGGTGTAAACAAATTATAACCACAATTTGTTTTACTAAAAAGAAAAAAATTAAAGCATTAGTGCCTTAATTCTTTTCTTTTCATTTACGGGTATATGCGTGACTTATATGAATAATTAATATCTCTTATTTACCGCTTAGAGCTTTTTTAAGGGCTTTAATTTCATCTTGGTGTATTTGCTTACTTTTGCTATCTCTTTTCTTATCATCTATAGGTAATTGGGCCTGTAAGGTTTTAATTTGTCGCTTTATTTCGTCCTTATCTTTTGGAATTTCAAATTTTGACATTTATTTGACCTCCTTTAATATTCTTTCATATATCTATTCTTCACTTGGGAGTTATTTCCTTCTAAATAATTGTTTTTTATTAAATAAATAAAATAAGTAATTAATTTATATTTTATTCTTGTTTGCTGTTTATTACATTTAAAGTTGAAATCACATCAAGTAGAAAATGAAAAGGTATATTGAAGAAACTACAATTGTCAATATCATAATTGGAAAGGCAACCTTCAAATAATTTCTAAATGTTATTTTATACCCATTCTCTTCAGCTATTCCTGTTGCTATTACATTTGCACTAGCACCAATAATTGTACCGTTACCACCTAGACAAGCCCCAAGAGATAAAGCCCACCATATCGGAGTTAAGTTCATTCCAGACATTACTCCCATATCTTTTATTAACGGAATCATGGTTGCTACAAATGGTATATTATCTAAAAATGCAGAAGCTATTGCAGAAACCCATAGTATAGCCATTGTAGTTAAAACAAGATCTCCCTGAGTCAGGTCAATTGCATTTTTAGCAAGTATTTTTATTACCCCTGCTTCTTTTAAACCACCTACCATTATAAAAAGCCCCACAAAGAAAAATATTGTTTTCCACTCAACTTCGTGGAGTATTTTTTCTGGACGGATATTGGAGAAAAATAGCAAGGCAACTGCACCAGTTATAGCAATTGTGGCAGACTCATAATGTAAAACACCGTGCAGCATAAATCCAATAATTGTTAAAATAAGGATCATCAAACTTTTTATAAGAAGACTACGGTTTTTTATACACTCTTTTTCATCCATTTCCATTATTTTTATTTTAGCCTCAAATGTGGTAACAAGCTTTTTGCGATAAATCAATACGAAAGTAAATGTTATTATAAATAACAAAGGGATAGCAATTGGAGCTACATTTTTTATAAAATCCATAAAGCTTAAGCCAACAGAGCTACCTATCATAATATTTGGTGGGTCACCCACCAATGTTGCAGCACCACCTACGTTTGAAGCAAATATCTCAGTAATAATAAATGGAATAGGATTTATATGAAGATTTTTTGTGATATTTAAAGTCACAGGTAATATCAATAATATTGTGGTAACATTATCTAGAACTGATGATAGTAATCCAGTTATGACAGATAAAAGTACAAGGATTATAATTGGTTCACCTCTTGCTATTTTTACAGTTTTAACCGCCATATATTCAAATATTCCTGACCTTTTGGTTATCATTACAATAACCATCATGCTTATTAGAAGCCCTAATGTATTAAAATCAATTTCTTTAAATGCACTTTCCTGTGATAATATTTTGAAAAGTATCATAAGGGAAGCGCCAGACATGGCAATAACAGCTCTGTCGAATTTATCCCATATTATTAAAATGTATGCAACAATAAAAATCGCACTTGATACGATAATTTGTGTGGTTGAGTGGTCCATTAAAATCCTCCTAAAAATTTAAAATATTATTTCCATAAGTTTATTTGAAATATATCTTGTGTATTCATATTATTACCTCCTTTAATAGTATTTGTTTACATTTTTTTACACTTAATAATTCAAAAAATAAAAGTGGGAAACTAAAATAAGAGTTTCCCACCCTAGAAACAAAATTCTCGGAATCAAACTAAATCTCAGTTTGTCCAACCGATCAAAAATATTATATAACCATCATACTATAAAACTTATATAACTTCAATTTTTAATTAACAACAGTTCATTCTTATTTTGTATAATAAATATAGGTTATATTTATAGAACCAATATGAATATAATTGTGTTACGATTCTGTATTTATAACTGGCTATTTATCATTGCTAGCTGTGCCTCGTAATCTTCTAATGATAAATCGCCTTTGACAAACTCATTTCCCAACTGGCTAATCTTTTCTACTTTGGATAATGGTCTTTCGCTATCAATATTAACCGCATTATTTTCACCTTCAATAGGCTCCAATATATTTTGAAACTTGTCAAATGCTTCAAAATATCGTAGACCAAATATTCTTTGTGAAACTGCATTCATATGAACACCGTCTGGATTGGCTTGAAGACCTAAAGCTGTAACAAAATAGCAATTTTTCTGCGTATTGGAAAACTTTTTAAGTTCTTGATTAACCAATGGGTACTCTGGAAAATATTCACGAAGCCTTCCACTACCTAAAAAGTCCCCAAGCCCCCCTATAATAAGAGGTATGTCCGGCACACAAAGCTCATGGCGAAATGCCTTGATAATGAGTAAAAACTTTTCATAGTAAAGGCTAGAGCGTTCTGAATAGCATTCATTTTCTCCTTGATGCCAAAGTATTCCATCCAGGATACTAGTCCGCTTAGCAACCTTTGCCTGGAACACTGCATGTTCAAACAATATACCGCCCACAGCCCAATCCTCAAGGCTTGTTCCACCATCAGCGCAAGGAATAAGTCCAATTTCGTCATTTTTATTTTTTTTACACCATGCTGCTGCAAAAGATGCTGCAAGACCAACACCAGAAGAAGGTCGATCATAGTTTATAGGTTCCGTCATAATTTGCCAGCGCCCGTTTCGCAGCATCTTTATTCGTTCATTACAAATTACTGGGACATCTCTTAGAAATCCGCGACCGGCCATATTTGACTGTCCAAGCATTAAAAAAGAATGTATCATAAGTATTAAATCCTCCTTTATTTTACCTTTTATTATATTCATTATATGCTAAACCTATTTTTGTACTTTCTGTATTTTCAGTAAATGTAGCATTTTATAATTTCAAATTAATTTTTTTAATTGCCCATTGGGCCATTTCTCTTACCTTTACATTACTATCATTACATGCCTCATAAATGCAGTCTCTATATTGCTCTTTATACTCATTCATCATAACGTTTATGACATTGCTTTTCCATTTCCAAACATCCTCCTTTTTTATATAGAAAAATTTAGAACTCATTACCTCTTCTAAAAATTCATAATCCATTTGAAGAATTTTCTCAAGAGATATGTGTTTGCTCAATTCATCCAATCCAGGAAATTCTTCTGTTGCATTCCAGCTACCCTTATTCTTAGGACAAACATCTTGACAAACATCACATCCAAAAACCCAACTTCCCATTTGAGTATTATATTTCTCATGAGGAAGATCCCTGCCTGCAAATGTGGTAAGGCAAGATATACACGATGAGGGATTCATGGTATATGGTTCAGATAAAGAAGATGTTGGACAGGCTTTAATACATATATTACAGTTTTCTGGACATTCCTTTAGATTATTTTCCTCGGTGAGTTCCAACTCTTTATCAATTAACCACGCCTCCAAATGAACCCATGAACCTGATTCAGTATAAAAAAAATTGTTTTTGCGAATTAATCCAAGCCCCGCTTTCATAGCTGCCCAACGCAAAGCAGTAATTCCAAACTTCCGTTTAGTTTTCGTTTTGAGTCCCATCTCTTGCATATATTCTTCAAATCTCAAACTATCCTGATACTCCTTAGAATTCTCATCTATTCTACCATCAATTAAATAATACTTGGCAATCATACCTTTTAGATGCTCTGGTATATTATACTTCCCATATTCCCTTACACAAATAACAATAGATTTTGCCCATGGATATATATCATCCAAATTAACAAAACGATTAAAACTTTCATAAAATGGCTTTGTCTCTGGGATACGCCCAATTCGTTCATTGAGTTTTTCTCCATATCCATCCATGTCAGATATTTTAATAATTCCACATTTTTCATAACCCATGTTTCGTGCGGCACTTTTTATTTGGGATGATAATGAGTTCATTTACTATTCACTCCTTCGTTTAACTCGTATTAATTTAATGTTTTTTTATATTGTGTTGTATAGTAATATAGCAACAGAGCTATCTCCCCCCCCCGCCGACTCTCCCCGTAAAGTCATGCAAGTACTCGTCGTAAAGGCAACTAAACTGTTTTTACTATCAGTTACCTCACACTGCAACAAACCTATTGTCTTTCCTGTCTTAATAACCCTACCTTCGGCTCTTAATAACCCCTCACGCACTGGCTTTAAAAAATTCGTCTTAAGTTCTATAGTAGTAAATGATTCCCCGTCCCCAAGCGTAGAGTAATAAGCCATTCCCATAGCGGCATCAGCAATATCACAAATAATTCCACCGTGAAGAGTACCCATAGGGTTTAAATGCTTCATTTCGACTTCAAGCTCCATCACTGCGCGACCCTTGTCAATTTCAACAATATTAAATCCTATTAGTCGGGCAATTGGGGGAATTGGCATGTTTTCCACAGTCAAATTTCTTCCTATTATTTTCGTCATTGTTTTCATCTCCTCGTTTTTTACCTTTTGTCATATAGGTATTCGTAGAACTGATTTCATATAGGCTACTGAAGACAGTACTTATTTAGCAGATAAATTACTGTATACAAATTAATTGTATACAAACAAAATGCCTAAATTTTTAGCTCTTCCCGATTTGGTCCAACATTCTCGAAAAAGTCGCAAAATCTTCGCTACTAAACTGGTGTTTAATCTCATTATCAAGCGTTTCTGCTAAACGCCGAAATTCATCGCGATGCACTTTAGTCTTTTCCGCCAGAAAAACTAGCACCGACCGCCGATCTTCAGGATCATCCTTCCTAGTAACGAACCCTTGTCGTTCAAGCCTATCCAAGATACCAGTAAGGGTTGCTCCATCCATACTCAGTTTTAGGGCAAGCTCTTTGAATTTGACTCCGTCTGTTTCCCAAAGGGAGCTTAGTACGTAAAACTGAACCGCTGTTATCCCCAGAGAAGCTAAATTAATCTCGTAGTAACGCTGCACCTTTCGCATAGCTCTACTAAGTTTAAAGCAAATATATTGAGAAGAAGAAAAAATCGACATTGTCACACCTCTTTTGTTTGTATACAAAAATTTTAGTTCCTTTAAAGGCTGATGTCAAGCCCTAGTTCAAAAGTGGTACCCGGAATACAATCCGCCATTAAATTTTAAATATCGGGGCTTTTTAAGTTGCCTCATATCAAATACCTTTATTTTTTTGTGCTCTAAAATTTATTTTGTTGTTTTTTCTTTATTTATCAATAGTTTTAATATACCATTAATTCTATAGCTATCTTTAGTCGAGAAGTCTGATAATAAAGTTATTGCTTTAGCCAAATTAACTATTGGATCAGTTGGATTTATCATGTTTGCATCTCCTTTTATTTTATATGTTTGTTTTTTATAATACGAAACAATAAGCTTGTACAATTAAAAATTATTTTAATGCTTTTATGCAATTATTTTCAAGAGAATCCTTGAGTACTTTTTTAATGGTTTTATAATCTAAGCCTTTATCATTTAATTCAAAAATGAATTTTAATGTCTCAATGTCTTTTGGACTATATGTCTTTTCACTAGCATTATTTCGTTTAATATTTAGACCCACAGTTTTTTCTATATATCTTAAATTAAAATCCTCTATTCCAAGTAACTCACATATTTGATTTATTGAATATAGTTCATCATTAATTATCATAGCCACCTCCTAATGCTTTTCGCATAGGCTTTCTTATTCTTATAATTATCTATCTCTTAATGGAACGTAGGTATTAATTCCTGCAACGCATTTATACGCAGGTCTAATAATTTTTCCATTGTTTGTTATCTCCTCTAACCTGTGGGCGCTCCAACCAGATATTCTTGCTATAGCAAAAATAGGAGTGTATATCTCAACTGGTATACCAAGCATTTTATATACAAATCCTGAGTAGAAATCTACATTAGCACTTACACCTTTGTAAATCTTTCGTACACTGGCAATTACAATAGCCGCTAGTTCTTCTACTTTTGCATAAAGGTTGTATTCATCCTCTAGGCCTTTTTCCTTAGCAAGTCTTGCAACATACTTTTTAAAAATAAAGGCTCTTGGGTCAGATTTAGAATAAACGGCATGACCTATTCCATAGATTAGGCCAGATTTATCAAAGGCTTCTTTAGTAAGTATTTTTAATAGATATTTTTCAATTTCCACATCATCTTTCCAATTACTAACTTTCCCTTTCATATCCTCAAACATTTGAACAACTTTTATGTTTGCACCCCCATGTCTTGGACCTTTTAAAGAACCAAGCGCAGCGGCCATTACTGAATACGTATCGAAACCTGCGGAGGCTATTACATGTGTAATAAAGGTAGAGTTATTACCACCACCGTGCTCTGCGTGAAGCACTAGGGCAAGATCAAGTAGTATAGCTTCAAGCTTCGTGTATTTACTATCGTCGCGAAGCATGTACAAAATATTTTCAGCTGTACTCAAATCTGCGCTTGGGCAACGAATAAGCAAATTGTTATTATTATGGTAATGTGATAGAGCATGATAACCATAAACCACTATAAGTGGAAAACAAGCAATTAATCTCATACATTGCTCCAAAACATTGCTTACGGAAGTATCTTCAGCTTTGTCGTCTATGCTATAAAGTGCTAGTATACTCCTTGCTAGTGAGTTCATTATATTTTTACTAGGCATTTTTAATATCATATCTCGTACAAAATCGTCAGGAAGATTTCGGTATTTAGAAAGTAACTCTATAAAGCTCTTAAGTTCTTCTTTATTAGGGAGATCACCAAAAAGCAATAAATAACAGGTTTCTTCAAATCCTAAGCGACCATCTTTAAGAAAACCATCTACTATATTTTCAATGTTTATACCTCTATACTTTAAAGAACCTGCAACGGGAATCATCTTGTTATTTTTAATGATAAAAGAATTTACTTGACTAATTTCCGTTAAACCTACAAGCACTCCATGACCATCAAGATCTCTAAGCCCCCTTTTAACTTGATATTTAAGATATAACTCTGGATCTATAGAACTGCCTAATTTTTCAACAATTTCTTTTTTAAAATCTTTCAATTTATTGCTATCCATAATATCACCCCTCACAATATTGATTTCTCCATCCAACTTTTATATTGAAAGTAGCTATAGTTTCCATACAATTTTTAAAGGACAAGGAAATACCACTATATTTAGGTATAATTACTCTAACATCAATTCCAAGCGTTCTTAGAGCTTTAGGTAGTGCATATGCCACATCCCCAAGGCTTCCAGTTTTTATAAAAGGATATGCTTCAGAAGCAACAAATAATATTTTCATACTAACCCCCTTTAGTTTTTTGAATTGTTATGATCGAGCTTTTTTCTCTATAACAATAGGGAACTCTTCATCCCCCATAAGTAATGTATTCTCATGTATAATAGTATTTTTATCAATTATGGCATTAATAAGTTTGCATCCTTCTTTGATTTCACAACCTTGAAATATTATACAATTTTTAATTTCTACACCTGCATGCACAACCACCCTTCTTGAAATTATACTATTTTCTATTTTCCCTTTCAAAATACATCCGTTGGAAATCAAAGCATTACTAACTTTTGATCCATTAAAGTATTTGGTTGGAGCTTCATCTTTACTTTTTGTGTATATTAATCTTTTATTAAAAAATAATTCCTTGGTTATTTTAGTATTTAGCATATCCATATTAGTTTTGTAATAATTTTTTATAGAATTAACACATTGAAGGTATCCTTTAAATTCATATGCATTTACACTAAGCTCTGAAACACTATTATAAATTGCAGCTTTTATTGAATTATGATATCCTGTCTGAACGCATTTGTTTACAATAGTTATAAGTGTACTTTTTTTCATTATGAACATTTCCATCGATATATTTAATTTGTCCTCTGTTCCTATATTTTTTCCAATGCTCAAAACTTTATTTTCTTCATTTACATATAAAGTATTACAATTTACAAAATTATCTTTCCCATTATTTATTTTTTTGTATAATAAAGTAACATCACTACCAGATTGCTCGTGGTATTTAGCAGCCTCATTGTAATCCATATTGCATACCATATAAGAAGAAGACATTATTACATAGTCTTGCTTTGCCCTATAAATAAATTCCATATTATCACTTAATACATCTATATCCGCTAATTGTGATTTATCCGAAGTAAAATTGAATAAAAACAGCCCATTTATTCTTCTATCTAAATCCCAATATTTTCCTGAATCTATATGATCTACTAAGGACCTAGATTTTGAGTTAGTGAATACACCTATATTATGAATACCTGAATTAACCATATTCGAAAGCACAAAATCAATAATTCTGTATCTTCCTCCTATAGGAATAGACGCTATAGGCCTTGTTTTTGTAAGACTTTTAATATTATCTTCTTGCTCATTTAACATTAATAACCCTATATAATTTTTAAGCACGCTATCACCCCGTCAATTTTATAATTTAGTAAATATCTTTGAAGCACATTTAACTTCGCGTCCTTTTTCTATAACATTATCTCCATTTCCAATAATCGAATTACGTCACTAGCGTTGTATGTTGAATATAAAGAAATCCTTTACATATTTGAAAAAGGCATGCCACTTAAAATGGTACATATCGCTATAACTCGGTTACCCACTAGTATATATTCAATACATAATAGTACATTCATATTTTAACTACAATTGTTTATATTTTAAATATTTAATGATTTTTGTTTAAGAAGATCTTTTAGGTAAATGATTAAAAAATGGTTGAGTCTTACGAAAAGAATTTATAATAAGAAAAGTGTAAGAATTTAGCACAACGTAATTGCTGTAAAGAAAAACATTAATGAATTAAAAAGATGGAGGGTATATATTTTGACATAAACCTTAACTTGTTGCATCTTCGATATATTTTATTATAACTTCTGCTCCCGCATCTTTTGCACTTTTTTCTATAGTATTTGCAAGAACTTCAACATTTCCGCCATTACTAGAATATATTATAACAACCTTCTTCATTGTAGTACCCCCCTTATTTTAAATAGTAATATTTATATATCCCTCCAACTTTATACATAATATATCACAATATTCTGAATTTTGCAACTAACAGACTATAATTGCCTATATTCTTTATACGAAATTTAAACATATCAAAATAATAATTAAATGTTAGTTTTATCTTCTATATCTTCTTTGTTACCAATACTACATTCCTACTTAAAATTCTCCACATAATATTATTACCAGAACCATATGAGTCAACTTTACCTGGTATTTTGGAATCATATTTACTGCTATAATAATTGCAATACTTTTTATAGCATATCTTACAAAGTATATCTTTTCACAAGACAAAGGTACAAAGGAAATGCAAGCCGTTTCTGATGCAATAAAACAAGGTGCCTTTGCATTTATGAGAAGACAATACAAAACGATTTTTACATTAGCTTTAGTTACTGTCGTTATCATTGTAATTGCAAATTACTTTGGCAATTTATCAAAAGGACCAGGAGTTGCAATGTCAGTTGCATGGCATATTGGTATTTCATTTATAACTGGCGCAGTTTGCTCCGCAATTTCAGGCTACATCGGAATGTATATGGCAGTTAATCCCAATATTAGAGCTGCAGCGGGAGCAAGAAAGGGGCTAAATAAAGCTCTAACTGTTGCTCTGCAAGGAGGAGCCGTAACTGGTTTATCAGTTACTTCACTTTCACTACTTGGTGTTTCTGTATTATTCCTTCTATTTGGAGGAATGTCTAACAGTGATACCTTAATTAAAGAAACACCTTCACTTTTAATTGGCTTTGGTTTTGGAGCTTCTTTCGTAGCATTGTTTGCTCAGCTTGGTGGTGGAATATACACAAAAGCTGCAGATGTTGGAGCAGATCTTGTTGGTAAAGTTGAAGTTGGTATTCCAGAAGATGATGCCAGAAACCCTGCTGTTATCGCTGATCTTGTTGGAGATAACGTTGGTGACTGCGCAGGAAGAGGAGCAGATCTTTTCGAATCTACTGCAGCAGAAAATATTGGAGCAATGATACTTGGGGTTGCACTTTATCCTGTATTTGGTTGGAAGGGTATTATATTTCCTTTAGTTACAGGTGCAATTGGAATTATTTCTTCAATTGTAGGTTTAATGTTTGTAAAAGCAGATGATGATACTGATAATCCTATGTATGCTCTTTATAAGGGTTATTTTGTAACTTTGGTGGAAAGAAATCCGAACCTCACAAAGGCGCAGTTGTTGGAGATGCGGTTGGAGATCCTTTCAAGGATACAGCAGGTCCTTCACTACATGTTTTGATAAAATTAATAACTACCTTAACACTTGTTTTCGTTTCGATTTATAGATAGATAATAAAATAAATGATATTCACAAAACCCGTTTCTCTCGTTATATATACATGTCCAACGTTCAATATATATAACAATTCTCAATTGTTATCCTCCCACTTATAGAAGTGGGAGACTTTCCTTTTGAAATGTCGTTAAAACTAATAATTAAGTTAACTTTCTCCCACACATAGGGCAATAATTAATTTTAATAGTTTGAACGGATGTATCATCATTATCAGAATGGATTTCGTTTTTACTATCATTAATATACCACCGATTATATCCTGTTGTACCTAATAGTTGCTTGCCGTCCTTACAATAAGTGCAACCCTTGTTATTATTTAGCTGAATATTGAAACGCTCTTTATGATTATCCATAGTAACATTGTAACCCACAATCTACACCCTCTTTTAAATTTATTTTGATTTAGTGTATAGCTTTCTTTTTATAACTCTTTCCAGTTGTCTCAACACTACCTATAGTTATAAATGCATTCTCGTCAAAGCCATTTACAATAGATTTTAACTTAGAAATTTCTAGGCGGGATACAACAACATAAATTACATTCTTATAGCCACCTTCACATCCACCCTTTCCATCGATAAAAGTCATTCCTCGACCAAGTCTATCCATTATCGCTTCCGATATATCTTTGTGTTTATCTGAAATAATTATTACAGCTCTTGATTCATCTATACCTTCAACAATAATATCAATGACCTTAATTGCTATAAAATATGATATAAGAGAATACATTGCCCTATCCCAACCAAAAATCAATCCTGCTGTAATTAATATAAAAAAATTAAAAAACATTATTATCTCACCAAGTGAAAAGTTAATTCTTTTATCAAGAATAATTGCAACTACTTCTGTTCCATCTGTTGATCCACCACTTCTCATTATTAACCCTATTCCCAATCCCACTATTATCCCACCAAAAACTGAAGCCAACAGTACATCATGTGTTATTCCAGGAATTGGTTTAAGAATAGACACTCCTATGGAGTAGCATATTACAGAAAATATAGTTGATATAGCAAATGTCTTTCCAATTTGTTTATATCCAATTATGAAAAATGGTATAT
>Ga0209125_1001280_pt1 | contig 24468 bp, 24 predicted proteins | sample BarGraIncub1131A_FD_184503 | JGI IMG/M metagenome (GOLD analysis project Ga0209125, IMG submission 184503) | Arctic peat soil microbial communities from Barrow, Alaska - Barrow Graham LP Incubations 11-31A (SPAdes) (version 2) | ecosystem: Environmental > Terrestrial > Soil > Wetlands > Peat... | reverse complement strand
CGTTGCCGCTGGTAAAGGGTCGATGTTACCTGGTTCATTTAAGGGTGCTGTATACGCCTGGGAAACAGAGTGGGTCGATGATTGTTTCTTAAAGGCAATTAATTATGGGACCTTCCGGGTTTTGAAGTTCCCTTGAGGTTTTGGACATCCGATCGATCGGCTGAAATTGATTTTATTATTCAGGTGGGTTCAATGGTACTGCCCATTGAGGTCAAGTCTGGTACGAATGTACGGGGAAAGAGTTTGCAACTATATCAATCGAAGTTTGAGCCTAAATACCGCATCCGATATTCGGGGCTCAATCTTTCAAGAGATGCCAACCTGCTGAATATCACTTTGTTTATGAGTGATTTTACGAAGAAGTTTATTTGAGTCAGGTCCTCACCGAGTACGGCCATGATTTCACCCTTAGTTTTTTCTAAGTTCTCGCCCCGAGGTTAAAATACATACAAGAAAATTGGCCTACACAAAATCCGGATAAATCGGTGTTTATTCTTCGACCCTGTATGATTCACGGACCAGCAATACCAAAATAAAAGAGGCATTAGGGATAAAGCGCATGCCAGTCTCGGCAAAAGAGGAATTAAGACGAACGGTCAAGGCGTTTCAAAAATAAGTGAGTTGTATGCATGAATTTATTCAGATTACAACAGGTGCGTCTGCTCGATTTGTTCGGTATGTTCTTTTCGCACACCGGCATCCTTTGCATACGTTTTCCAACGGGATACAACGTCCGTGATTTGATTAATGAGGACATTTGCTGATCGGATTCCCACTTGCTTGCCAACGGCCAACAGATCGTTGTGGACAAAGCCGTCTCTTTTGTTGCTCAACGATAGCTGATGTTCCCTTATCCATTTGCCTGAAGGCGAATATGCGTAACACAAGTCATAGGCCGGAGCCAACCGCCAACTACCGTCAGTATCCATCATAAAGGAATGATTTTTTGTATGATCGTCGTGATTGCGTGCAATGACATTAAAAACCATTCGCCGGAAAAACTGTTCCATGTCATTGTATGGGAGGTTTAATTGTCTCATTACCTGAAACCCCTGCTCATACGAGTACCTACTGTCCCGATCGAAATGAGCTAACGCGCACAAAGTCTGGGTATGGATTTTTGAACCGTCGTCCTTCCGGTCAAACCGTTTTGTCATGAAATGAGCATGGTCCCCTTCGGACAATAGGCGACTATCCATCATGGTTATGCCACAATCCAGTGCCATTTTATAATATGCATATTCTATGTTGCCAATGCCTGCAGGATTGTCTTTGAGTTTCCCATCTTCAATGCCGTCGAATTTCAACAGCCAATAGGTAAACCCTTCCGGTGCTTTAACCTGACCTGACCTGACCTCCCCTGTCTTTTCATTATAGGCAATAATGGCTTTGGGCTTGGCACCTCCGGCTGAGGTCCCGACTTTGAGAATGTCCATATAGCTTTTTTCTCCCTGACTCAGTTTGGTCTTGAAATGCGCACGATGATTGAGCATCTCGTTGGCCAATTCTGTCAATTGCTTAATTTCAAGTAAAGACGATTCATCAAGAGAATGATCGCTGGTGGCTGGTTCGTATTCAAGCGCCCCCATACCCCGTTTACCGACATAACATAACCGATCAACCGGGGTAACAGATTCCTGATCCAAACCTTTACCTGCTATCCATTCGTCGATCACCGAATTACCATAATCGTCCGGCAACGAATCAGCGACCAATCCGGGAAGTCCTTTAAACGTTTTGCCTTTGCTGGCTGCAAACTGAAAAATTCTTTCACCTCTTCTGATATCATCCAATGGCATAATCAGTGGAGCGATGTCCAAATTCAACGTAGAAAATTCCTGAAAAAATTCAAGCACGCCTGATTCTTTTTCTTTATCCCAGATGAGGGCAGCTACATCCTGATTCCAAAGCGTTATTTTTACAATGGTTTCCATTCTTATCCCCGTTTACCGGTGGCCCGTTTTCTGGTTTCACCTTTGAATTTCAACAGTTCTATCGGGCTGATCTTGATTTCAGGCGTCAACATCTCCATATTGTCAAGCATTTTCAACGCTCTGAGTATAGATATTATGATGGAAAACGATACAGATTTGCCATTTTCGATCTGATTTATGGTAAACAGGCTCACACCTGCACGAACGGCCAACTCCCGTTGGGTCAGGTTCTTTCTCAAACGACTCTCTTTTATTCGTTTTCCGAATGTTTCAAGAACCGCGAAGTCGCTCAATAATGTCCAGTCCATCTTTTTTCTGCAAATATACTGAATTATTATAACAACTGCAAATACAGATGTTATTAGCCATAAATAGTATTAATAACTGCATATCCAGCGTTATTGGCATTTAATTTTTTCAACTTCAGACTGTATTGGTTCTGACAAGAGCGGACAATGGATTATTAAAAGTTCGGTGTAAAGTTCGGTGTAAAGTTATACTGTGATTCACGGACCAGGCAATAAGGGGAACTTAAATTTGCTTTACAAGGTAGTTAGTAAGAGCATTCCTTGGCAAACGGGCAGAAAAAAACTATGCAAACAGCCGGCAACGATTCAACGGACATTTGATCCAAGCGTATCTACACGCAGAATTGGTTATATCCTGGCAAGTGGCTTGAAATGGGTCAATGGCACCGAAGTTAAATTCATGTTCCTGGAAGGTGCCGAGCCGCAAAGAAAGGTGGTTAGAAAAGCATTTGTAACCTGGAAAGCGGTGGGTATTGGCATCTCCTTCAAAGAGGTTTCAAACGTTGACGATGCAATGGTTCGGATTGGTTTTGACCTAACAGATGGTTCCTGGTCGTATGTAGGACGGGATATTTTAACGGTTCCAGGGGCGGAAAGAACGATGAACGTTGGTTGGGATCTGACCACCAGCAGCTATGGGATGACCACTGCCATCCATGAAATTGGACATACCATTGGTTTCCAGCATGAGCATCAAAGTCCTTGACATCACTGAAGTATTTTTGTGAGGACAGTCCGAATTATCATATTATTGCAGCTGGTAATTTGTTGGGAGTGGCTTTAAATCGGGAGCAAGAAGCAATTGGAGTGGAGGATTTTGATTGGGACAAGAGGTTGGGTTAGTAGGATGTTCACAAGTCTGCCTTATAAGATGGTGCGAGGAAAATTGGATGAGGTCAAACAAATTATTATATTTGCAACCACGGTTGTAGTAACCGCTGTTTAAAAATAGGAAAGCATGAAATTTTATAATCGAGAATTGGAATTGGCTGAGCTGAAACGTATTCAGCTACTTGCTGCTGAAGGAAATCATGCAGGATTATGCTCCTTCCCATACGAACGACGATTTACTGGCTCTATATGCTTTTACGGGAGGTGTTCCCAAATACGTAGAGTTGTTTTGTGATAATGGGGCACTTTCGGTTCAAGAGATGATTCAGTTTATGGTGCGTGACAATTCGCCCTTTACAGATGAAGGAAAGAATTTGCTGATTGAAGAATTCGGGAAGAACTATGCCACGTATTCAGGACAATAGAAACGATCAGAAAGCTGATGAAAAAGTTAAAGAACCTTTTTGTACTATTGATAGTGCTTCTTGCTGGTTGTACCGGAGTGGAAGAAGTACCCATTACGGATTGGGTGCATCATGCCAATTTTAAGGGTTTGGCCAGAGCTACTGCATCAACTTTTGTTATTGGCGATACTGCCTATCTCTGTTGTGGCCGGACGGTCTGGCACGGAGGTTGCCTGAACGAAGTCTGGAAGTACGACAGCCAGAGCGATGTCTGGACCGAGCTGGACACTTTCCCTGGAAAACCCAGGGTAAAAGTTGTTGCCGTTACCATCAATGGCAAGGGCTATGTTGGAATGGGTTGTAATGGCAATGCGTACGACAACAGTGTTTTCAGGGATTTCTACGAATTCGATCCGACAACCGGAAAATGGACACAGAAAGCGTCTTTCCCGGACAAAGGGGCCAACGATTTGGTGTATGGTGTCGTGGATGGCTGCTTGTACACTGAGATGGGTTTTGACGGAACCGGATACTATCGCTATACACATAAGTACGACCCCCTCACCGATACCTGGACAAAATTGCCCGATGGGAAACATTCTTATTTGTTGACCACCGCCTTTGCCATCGACCAGAATTTTTATGTCGGAGCAGGCTTTCAGGGACGCAACCTCCGGTATGTTTTCTGCTTCAATACCGAAACACAAAAATGGTCTCAGGTTGCCTCTCTTCCCGAAGGCCGCATGCTTTCGAATGGTTTGGCTATTGAGGGCAAAGGGTATATGCTGTTGGGCCGCTTCTGGGCTGGCGCCGAAAATGGTGGTCGTCTGCTTTCCGATATTGTGGAATACGACCCAAACGCGAATGCATGGACTAAACGGGGCGATTTCCCCGGTGGTGCACGTCAAAACGCCATGGTTTTTACCATACGTGGCAGAGGCTACATCGTCATGGGTGAAAATGACAGCCAGTGTTTACCGGATGTGTGGAGTTTCAAACCTTAAAAACGAAATTCCATGAGAAAATTACTGATATTACTTTTCGCAAGCGCTTGTTGCACAGCAGTGTGGGCACAACAACTACTACTACAGCAACAACCTGATACCATTGAATACAGCCTGAATGCCCGGTTCAATCCGGGTGTTGGAACGTATGCTCCCTTTTTGAGCACCGTCAATCAATACGACCGGCACAGCTTCACGCCCAATAGCCTCAGCACTTGGGGCACCATCCGTAAAACCTCCGTTAAAACCTTCGATTATGGTTTTGGTGCGGAACTGAACGCAAATCTTTCTCCAACCGAAAACCGCCTATTTCCGGGCGAATTGTATGTGGAAGGTAAAGTAGGGCCCTTTCTGGCCAATCTGGGCATGAAACGCGAGCTATTCGGCAATCAGGATCCGGAACTTTCCAGCGGTGGTCTCATCGGTTCGCAAAACAGCCGTCCCATACCAAGCCTGACTTTCGAAACCGACGGATGGGTCGATGTCCCTTTCACCCATGGTTATCTGGAATTTTCGGGTGGTATGGCCAACGGTTGGTTTTCGGACAAAACGGTCACCACGAACACCCTGTTGCATCACAAGTGGTTGCATGCGCGGCTTGGAGGATCTTTTCCATTGACGCTCAACTACGGGCTCCATCATGTGGCTCAGTGGGGCGGAAACTCGCCGACGTATGGAGGAGCAAAAGTAAATCTGGAGAATTTCTATCGGATTTTTTTTGCAAAAAACGGCAGTGCTGAGGGGCCAGCTACGGAATATTACAACACCTTGGGAAACCACATCATTTCCCAAAATATCGGTTTAAGCCTGAAGTTGACTCGGTGTTCCGTCGATGTCTATTGGCAGAACATCAACGAGGACAAACCCGTTCTCTTTTTTAACAAAGCCTATAACAGAAGGGACGGACTTTGGGGCGTTTCCGTGCGAATGCCCAAATTCAGACCATTACATTCCTTTGTGGCCGAACTCCTTTCCACAACAGACCAGAGCGGCCCTTGGCACGATCTGGATGGTGTTATCCTTGGCGGAACGGACGGCTATTACAACAACGGCGTTTATCCAAACGGTTGGAGCCTTTACGGCATGACTATAGGCAATCCATGGCTAACTTCACCTAAATACAATACCGATGGGGGAGTGGGTATCCAAAACAATTGTGTTCGGCTTTTTTATATATCTGGTCTTGGGGTACTCAACGATTTTAATTACCGTTTTACCGGTGCTTATTCCCTGAACTGGGGCTTTGCCCACCTTTTTCGAACCACCCCTAAAAAACAATTTTCAGGTCAGTTGGAAGTCTTTCACGCACTTCCATTCCTGAAGAACACCGAAGCCAGCCTCGGCATTTCCGGCGACCGCGGTACCAAGTACGGCAACAACTTGGCCCTCCTGATGGGTTTGCGCTACACCGGCCAGTTTTTACTGAAGAACAAACATTGACGATTAAATTCAGTTTACGAAAAAATTCATTTTCAATATACTATGAAAAAACGCTTTCATTCCCTTTTTCCGGGAACTCCCGATGCCGAGGTCAGGCACGTGTACAGTCCGTATCGGGTTTGCCCGGTAGGAGCCCACATAGACCACCAGTATGGACATGTGACTGGTTTTGCGCTGGATCATGGGGTGGATTTGATGTATGTGCCGACCGTTTCGGGCATTATTAACCTGTTCAGCCTGAACTTTGATGGGCAAATTTTGTTTACCCTCGAGTCGGTGCCGCACAAGTCGGAAAACTGGGGAAGGTACATTCAGGCGGCCATTTATGCGTTGTCTAAAAACCACAAGCTGGAAGCTGGCATTCAGGGTTTGATCATGGGGTCACTTCCTGTTGGGGGATTGTCGTCTTCGGCAGCCGTGCTTTTGTGTTACGTTATGGCATTGGCCGATGTCAACGGCATTGAATTGACCGATCTGGAATTGATTCAGTTGGCTTTTGAGGCAGAACACGAATACATCGGCCTGAATTTGGGTAAATTGGACCAGAGTTGCGAGGTTTTGTGCAAGAAGGATCATTTGCTGTACCTGGATACCAAGGATGAGTCTTTCAAATTGATTCCGCAACCGGCCAACATGCCGAAATTCGATATTTTGATCTTTTTCAGCGGATTGACGCGAACCTTGATCCATACCAATTACAATACCCGAACGGACGAGTGTAAAGTGGCTGCTTTCAACCTGTTGGCTTATGAAGGGCTTCCGTATGGGGCATTGGCGGATACCAGGCTGCGCGATGTGGATCCTGCGATTTTTGAGAAGTGGAAACATTTGCTTCCGGCACCGTTGGCTCGGCGGGCTACCCATTACGTGACGGAATACGCCAGGGTGGACGCCGCTATCGAGGCCTACCAGGCCGGAAATCTGGAAAAGTTGGGTGAAATCATGTTTGCGTCCGGCCTGAGTTCCATCCATCAATGGGAAGCGGGCTGCCCGGAAATGATTTATCTGTTCGAGCTGATGCGTGAAACCCCGGGTATCTACGGCGGCCGTTTCAGCGGAGCCGGTTTCAAGGGCTGTTGCATGGCCATTTCCGATCCGGAGCGTCGGGATGAAATCATCAAAAACATAACGACCAAGTACCTGGCCAAGTTTCCTGAAATCGATGGCCGCTATTCCGCACACGTATGCAAAACGGCGGACGGGGCTCGAAGAATGGCATGAATGTGATGGAATTATTTTTTTAGTATATTTGCCCTAATGAAAGTCTTAATTACAGGTGTTCACAGCACTGCCGGTTCCTTTCTGGTGGAAAAGTTTAGCCCGTACCATACGGTCTATGGCATGGATCATACGTCGGAGGCGATGGAGGGATTGAGCAAGGTGTTTTTGTGTACCGAGTTTTCGCTGATGCCGGAAGTGGATGCGGTGATTCATCTGGCTGGCAAGAGTGAGGATACGATTGATTTGAGTAAGTCCCTGGAGTACATGGAGAACAATGTGGGGATGACGCGCTGCATTTTTGAATGGTTCAAGACGTCGAATGCCAGGCAATTTTATTACATGAGCTCCATTAAGGTGATTGGTAACCGCACAGATGGGGTGGAACTGACCGAAGATTTGGAGCCGAAGCCTTTTGGGCCATTGGGGGAGAGCAAGTATATGGTGGAGCAGTATCTGCTGGATAAATGGATGCTCGATAAAAAGGTGTACATTTTGCGAACCGCTTTCTTGCATGGTCATGGGCTTTTTTGCAACGACAATGCCAAACGCATTTTTAATTGGGTTAAAAAGGGATTACCATATATTTTTGGTAGCTTTGAATGCAGAAGGTCATTTACGTCGTTGGACAATTTGCATTTTGTGCTGGCACAGATGCTGGAAAATGATGTTCCCGGTGGGGTGTACCATCTCACAGACGATGGTTCGGTTACCTCCAAAGAGTTTTACAAATTGATAGGCCAGGCACTAGGTAAAAAGGCGCGAATCTGGCGGTTAGGGAAAGGTGTTTTCAAACGGGTGGCTATGGTTTTAGGGTGGTTTCACGGGTATTTTGACAACTTTGAATACCGAAAACTGTCGCTGAATTTTGTTGCCAGCAACCGAAAATTGAAGAAGGTACTGGGAATTGAGGCGATGCCGTTTCCGCTCCAGGAGGGGTTGGTGAAATCGGTTAAGGAATATGCTGAGCGTTTGAAGTGAGTGAGTGAGGTTGGATAATTGATTAACTATGAATGAATTACAGGAATTTATAGGTCGTATCATTAGGCGGTTGATGAAGTTCTCGATGGTGAACCGGTGGTTGGTCTATGCCACTGATTTGGTGTTGTGTGCTGCTTCTTTTGCGCTGGCGGTGTTCAACCGGACACGAATATTGGGGAATGAGGCAGTACCTGATTACCAATGGCTGGGCTTGGCATTTTTGGTTTTCTGTGCCATAGCTTTTGCTGCTTTTAAATCGCAACGTGGCTTGGTGCGCCATTCCAATTTTCAGGAAATGTGGCGTCTGTTTGTGGCGAATGTGCTGGCTTCCATTGCTTTATCCTTTGTGTTGGAGCTTTTTGAGCCTTCCATGCATGGTCGTACATCATTCATTCAGAACGTGTTTTTGTTTAGTCTGGTATCGATGCTGTTTGTGCGGTTCTGGATCGTTGTCCTTTACAACTATGCCATGCAACCCGTAACCAAGCGTACCAAGAAAACCTTGATATACGGTATTGGAACCCATAGCATTGCGCTGGCACAATGGATAAAACGGAGTGGAAGGAACAACCAGCAGGTGCAGGGTTTCCTGACCCGCAACAAGGATGCATGGAAAACGCGTATTCAGGGCGTTGAGGTGTATGGCATTGATCTGGAGGGTTTGGACAGGTTCTTTGTTCAGAACGACATCACCATCGTATTGTTTCCCGACTACAAAAGCGTTCGAAAGGAACAGGGCTTGATTGCCAAATGCAGGGAACTGCAAGTTTCGGTATTGGTATCACCGCCGTTCGAAGGGGTGAGTCCCAACGGGCAGACACAGTTCCAGATGAAGCCCATTCAATTTGAGGATTTGCTGGGGCGGGACGAAATTAAGATTGATATGGATCGGATTGCCAGTCAGCTTAGAGGCAAGGTGATTTTGATCACCGGCGCGGCTGGTTCCATTGGTAGTGAATTGGTGAGGCAGTTTGCAGTGTTTCAGCCTAAGATGCTGTTGCTGTTTGATATGGCGGAAACCCCGTTGCACAATCTGCGCCTGGAAATGGAGCGGTCCCATCCCAAACTGAAGATTCTGCCCATTATCGGGGATATTCGTAGTAAGCCCAGGTTGGAACACGTGTTCTCCAAGTACCGACCGGAAGTGATCTACCATGCTGCTGCCTACAAGCATGTGCCCTTGATGGAAGAAAATCCATGTGAAGCAGCATTGGTCAATATTTTAGGTACGTTTAATGTGGCAAACTTTGCTGTCAAATATGGTGCCGAAGCGTTTGTGATGATTTCGACGGACAAAGCGGTGAATCCGACCAACGTGATGGGGGCCTCCAAACGCATTGCTGAAATCTATGTGCAGGCATTGTCCAAGCAGTGCGCCAAAATGGGCAACATCGTTCGTTTTGTGACGACGCGGTTTGGGAATGTACTGGGTTCGAACGGTTCGGTGATTCCGCATTTCAAGGAACAAATTGAAAAGGGTGGGCCGGTGACGGTGACGCATCCGGATATTATTCGGTACTTTATGACGATACCCGAAGCCTGTCGGTTGGTATTGGAAGCCGCTTCGTTTGGAAAGACGGGCGAGATTTATGTTTTTGACATGGGTGATCCGGTCAAGATTGTGGATTTGGCCAAAAGGATGATTGAAATGGCCGGTCTGGTTCCGGATAAAGACATAAAGATCGAGTACATTGGGCTTCGTCCCGGTGAAAAATTGTACGAAGAGTTGCTCAACGATAAGGAAGTGACCAAGCCGACAGTTCATAAAAAGATTACGGTGGCCAAGGTGCGGCAATATGAACTGGACAAGGTGGATTTGGCTTTGAAATCCATCGTGGACGCTGCTCTTGAAGTGAATGTGCCCTCTACCGTGATGGCCATGAAGCATTTGGTGCCTGAATTCAAAAGCCAGAACTCCCCCTACGAGGCGTTTGATACGGTTTCCTGAATGAGTATGAAAGCATTGATATTGGCGGCAGGATACGCCACGCGGTTGTATCCGTTGACGCAGCATTTTCCTAAACCGTTGCTGGAAATCGGGGGTATTTCGATTTTGGATAGGTTGCTGGCGGATTTGGATGGAATTCCGGAGATTGATGAGCACATTGTGGTGACCAATGCGACGTTTGCTCCGATGTTCGAGTCTTGGAAAGCCAAGACTGCTTTTTCAAAGGAAATTCGGATCGTTGATGATGGAACGACTAACAACGACAACCGGCTCGGAGCGGTGCGGGATATTTTGTTCGTACTGGATTCAATGGGGCTTGAGGAGGATTTGTTGGTGCTGGCTGGAGACAATGTGGTGGATTTCTCGTTTGCACCGTTTGTGCGGTTTGCGGTAACAAAGGGCAGGAGCTGCCTGACTTGCCATGAGGAGCCCTCTATATCGGCGTTGCAAAAAACGGGGGTACTGGAAGCTTCGGCAGACATGCGCGTACTTGCCATGCATGAGAAGCCGCAGGTGCCACCTTCGCACTGGGCAGTGCCGCCTTTTTACTATTATCGGGCTGCCGATTTGCCTTTGATCCGCAAGGCGTTGGAGTCCGGATGCGGAGCGGATGCGCCGGGAAACCTGATGGCTTGGCTTTGCAAGCAGACGGAGGTTTATGCCTGGCCGCTGCCTGGAAAACGGTACGATATTGGAGATTTAGCTTCGTACGAAGCGGTGAATGCACTTTTTGGGGGTATGCCCCAATAATTTTTTGCCATGATAAAAAACAAGACAATTTTGGTGACCGGTGGTGCCGGATTCATTGGTTTCTGGCTGACGGAGCGTTTGCTGGCCGAGGGCTGGCAGGTGGTTGGGTTGGACAACATCAACGATTATTACGAGGTGAGGCTTAAATATGCCAGACTGGCGGAATTGGGCGTTGTGGAGCAGGATATTGACTGGAATAAGCTGGTTACCAGCTCCAAATATGCTGGGTTACGCTTTGTTCGAATGAAAATGGAGGATACAGAGGGCTTGTCCCGGTTGTTTGACGAGGTCCCTTTCGGGGTGGTCTGCAACCTGGGTGCGCAGGCCGGAGTGCGCTATTCCATTGAGAATCCGATGGCGTATGTGAACAGCAACATTGTAGCGTTCACCAACATACTGGAGCAGTCGAGGCTGCATGCCGTGGAACACCTGGTGTATGCCAGTTCGAGCAGTGTGTATGGGCTGAACGGGCGTATGCCGTTTTCCACGCACGAATCGGTGAACCATCCGGTGTCGTTTTATGCGGCCACGAAGAAGAGCAACGAACTGATGGCGCATGTGTTTTCGAAACTGTATCAGCTGCCGACCACGGGTTTGCGGTTCTTTACGGTCTACGGGCCTTGGGGGCGACCGGATATGTCTCCTATGCTTTTTGCCGATGCCATTATGCATGGTAAAACGCTCAAGGTTTTCAATAATGGAGATATGGGCAGGGATTTTACGTACATCGGGGACATTATTGAAGGGGTGGTTCGGGTCATCAACCGGCCGGCAACGGCCAATGCTTCGTGGGATTCATTGTCGCCCGATCCGGCCACTTCGTCGGAACCGTATCGCATCTATAATATTGGCAGTTCGGCGCCGGTTCGGCTGATGGATTACATTGAAACGCTCGAGCAGGCGCTCGAAAAAGAGGCGGTCAAGGAGTTTTTGCCCATGCAACCTGGGGATGTGTTGAATACGTATTGCGATGTTTCCGATTTGGAGAAGGAGTTTGCCTATAGGCCTTCGACGACGCTGAAAGAGGGCTTGGAAGCGTTTGCTGCTTGGTACAAAATATGGGATAAGAGTTTGTAATTCATCTGATTATTGAATTTTAGAGGCGCTTCGGAAAGAGGTGTCCTCTTTTTTTTACAAAAAAATAGCAATTGGGGTTCATTGTAACAGGAATTTTTTTACTTTTGCAACGACCGAACTACCTAGTATGAATGAATTCCAGAATCTGATACGGCATTTGTTTACAAAACTCATGGGCATGTCCATGTTTAATCGCTGGATTGTCTATGCAGTAGATTTGGTTATTTGTGCGGTTTCTTATGTGGTTGCAGTCTATATTCGCTCCAAGGTGGACGCTACACACTACATACCGGCTCCGGTATTTTGGGGCTTGCTTTATTTGGCATTAAATACGGCTTCCTTCTATTTGTTTAAGCCTTATCTCGGTTTGATCCGCCATTCCAACCTGCAGGAACTGTGGCGTGTATTTATAGCGGTGATTTGCTCCAATGCTGTTTTCTTCCTCTTACTGTTGATTTCGAACGTTGACTTACCTTACCGTTTGTTTCTGGTTCAGAATTTAATGATGTATACCTTATCCTTGATGTTGGGTATGCGGCTCACTATCGTGTTTCTCTACTTCAATTCGATGAGTTATTCTCGCAAGAAAAGCAAGAATACGCTGGTATTCGGCATTGGTGGACAAAGTTTGTCGTTGGCTCAGTGGATTAACCGGAGCCCCAGGAACAACCATTTGGTACAAGGCTTTCTCACTAGGGAAGGCAAATCGCGAAGCATGCGCATCCACGATTTGCCGGTATACGATCTGGAAAATGACAATGTGGATATTTTTATGCGCAAACATCAGATTCTGACCATTTTATTTCCAGATTACCAAACGGCGCGTCAGGAACAGGTTTTTGTTTCCGAGTGCCTGGAAAAGGGCTTGGAAGTGATGGTTTCGCCGCCTTTCGAAGGGGTGCAGGGTCCTGGAAAAATGAATTTCCAGATGAAACCGATTCAGTTTGAAGACTTGCTGGGCAGGGAAGAGATTCGGATTGAATTGGAACGTATTGCTGGACAGTTGAATAATAAAGTCATTCTGATTTCTGGTGCTGCCGGATCTATTGGAAGCGAATTGGTGCGCCAGCTGGCTCTGTTCAGACCCAAAAAACTGGTATTGTATGATGTGGCTGAAACGCCTTTGCATAATTTACGGCTGGAACTGGAACTGATATTCCCGGATCTGGAGTTCGAAACGGTGATTGGTGACGTACGCAGCGTCAACCGATTGGGTTTTGTGTTCCGTAAGTATCATCCGCAAGTGGTTTATCATGCAGCCGCTTACAAGCATGTGCCGATGATGGAGGAAAATCCCTGCGAAGCCATTCTGGTGAATGTGCTGGGAACCAAAAATCTGAGCAACTTTTCTGCTCAATATGGCGTGGAACGCTTTGTGATGATTTCTACGGACAAGGCTGTGAACCCCACCAACGTGATGGGTGCATCCAAGCGTATGGCCGAGATTTATGTGCAGTCGCTGGCCAAAGAATGTGTTCGATTGGGCAATCCGATTCAGTTTGTGACGACACGTTTCGGCAATGTGTTGGGTTCCAGCGGTTCTGTGATTCCGCATTTCAAGGCACAGATTGAGCGGGGAGGCCCGGTGACAGTAACTCATCCGGATATCATTCGTTATTTCATGACCATCCCGGAAGCCTGTCGGTTGGTGCTGGAAGCCGCTTCATTCGGCAAATCTGGTGAGATTTACGTATTTGACATGGGTGAACCGGTCAAAATCATTGATTTGGCCAGGAAAATGATAGAAATGGCTGGTTTTATACCCGATGTGGACATTGCCATTCAGTTTACCGGCCTAAGACCTGGTGAAAAACTATTCGAGGAATTGCTGAACGACAACGAAACCACCTTGCCTACCGAACACGAAAAGATCACGGTGGCCCAGGTTCGTCAGTACAATTTTGAGGAAGTCTGCGAAAAGCTTAAGAAAGCTATTGACTGTGCGTACATGGTGGACATTCCTTTTACCATCCGTGCCATGAAAGAACTAATCCCTGAATTCAAAAGCCAGAATTCCCCATGGGAAGTCTATGATGAGGTGTCGGAAGTAGGTTGAAATTCGTTGGGATATGTATTTTCAAATCGCAAGGTCGGCTTCATTGAATTTCGAGCTTCAATCTGCAGTATCAATGAATGTTTTTGGAAATGTCTTTGCCTGGAACGAATTTGACGAATTTCTTGGCGGGGATGTTCATGGGTTTTAAGGTTTTCGGGTTGATTCCGACTCTGGGGGCGCGATCCACGACATTGAAAGATCCGAATCCGGTCAGCAATACTTTTTCACCTTCGGAGAGGCCTTTGTTCAGGGCAATTACGGTGGCTTCAAGGACTTTCTTGACGTCGGTTTTGCTCATTTCGCTCATTTTTGAAACGAGGCTGATTAAACTGGCTTTGTTCATGGGCTATTTTATTTAAACGTGTATGGTACAAATAAGGGCATAAAACCGATTTTTAAGTGGCCATTCTGTAAAATACTATTTACTTTTTGGCTAAAATGGAAAAATAGTGTAAAATTGTAAAAGGAATTAAAAAGTTGAAAGATGGCTGTGCCGTTGGAAATTGGAAGTGTGCTGACATTGAGTTGTCCGATTTTCGGGGCGCTTTTTGCATTTATGATGTTGCTGATGGATATGAGCTGGAAGAGTAAGGTGATTCATCGGGAGAATCGTGTCTTGATGGCGTACTTCTTGACGGTGATCGTTACGCTGGCGCAAATTAGTACGTTGAGTTTCAATACTGAAATCTATATTTGGACCACATCACTTGGTTTGCTGACGTATGGTTTGGTTCAAATATTCTTTTATTGGTTTGTTTTTGAATTGACAAAGACGGATTTGAAGGAAACGTTTTCGGGTTTCCATTTTGTGCTTCCAGTTGCGTTGGCTGTAATTCTGTTGGTTATGTTGCTGGTTCATAAGTCCATTGAACCGCTGGTGGATTTGGTAAACGGGAAGGAAGCGGGTGTGAGCAGGAATTACCTGCTGATGTACATGGGCAATGTCTATGGTTTGAAATTGCTGTTTGGGGTAGCATACGTGGGGTTCAGTTGTGTCCGGTTGTTGCAATACAATCAAGAGAAGGCTTCCTTGCGCTGGCTGTGGTTCCTCATCATTATTTCGGTGGTTGCGATGCCGTTCCCACTACTATGGATTTATATGATGGGGAAAATGATGGTGTCGCTGTGGGCTATTGTCACCTATTCGTTGCTTTTGCTCTTTTTCTACGTCTATTTGACGCTGCATGTGATTCGAAAGGACATGTTTAGGGTAATCTTTTTGCCTGAAAAGGAAGTGGAGCCTGTGACATTTGTTGTGTCGAGTTCAAAAAAGGTGGATCCGTCCATTTCAAAGAAAAGTGTGCTGCAAAAGGAGCTGTTTGAGGAGTATATCGTCCGTGAAAAGCCGTTTCTGAATCAGGATTTACGGATTACAGATTTGGTTGATGTCTTTCACGTGAACCGTACGTATATTTCGTCGTTCATCAACGTGGAATACAATATGAACTTTTCCTCGTATATAAACAGCCACCGGATGAAGGAGTACCGGCGGCTTTCAAAATTGCCTGAATATTTGAATAGGAGCAAACAGGAATTGGTCGAAATGGCGGGGTTCAACAGTTACAGAAGCTTTCTGAGGATTAACAGTTGTGAAAAGGGAGCTATACTGTAAATGCTTTTGAATCAATGATTCAACAAAAACAACAAAAATACAAACAATTTTCCATTAGAAATATGTTTTATTAAGAAATATGTTTATCTTTGCCAATATTTTCCACGAGAAAATGTTTTTTGAAAATAATAGATGTCTGAAAATCAATTAATTCTATAGAATGATGCAGTGTCCAATTTTTATGAGAAAGCATAGGTTGACCATTCTGGGCGTCCTTTTAGGTGGCGTAGGTGGGCTTCTGTATTGGCGTTTTGTGGGTTGTTCCAGTGGTGCTTGCCCCATTACTTCCAGTCCATTGATGAGTACCTTGTGGGGACTCTTGATGGGGGGAACTTTTTTTAATATCTTTGAGAAGAAACCGGTTAAAAAGGATCCGTCCGATACGGGTGCTGCCTCTGAATAAATGTCTAACGAAGCTATCAATCAGCGTTATACGCTACTGAGTGAAGATACCTGCTGCCTTTCGTGTGGAGGTGCGGTGTTTCATGCGAAAGCCCTGCCTGAGGATGTTTGCGTCGATTTGGGAAGCGGCCGAGGCAACGATGTGATGCGACTGGCTGAAACGGTAGGTCCGAAAGGCTTCGTCTACGGAATTGACTTGTCGGAAGGCATGGTGGCCAAGGCCAAAGCCAATTTGGAAAAATTCTCCGTAGAAAATGCCTCCATATTGCAGGCTGAACTGGAGCATTTGCCTTTGGGGGACGAAGCTGCCGACCTGGTGATTTCCAATTGTACCATCAACCACAGTGCCTATAAACAGGCCGTTTGGAATGAAGTGTACCGCATTCTTCGCACAGGTGGCAGGTTTGTGGTGAGCGATATTTATGCCACTAACCCTATTGCGGAGGAATATCGGAACGATCCCCAGGCCGTGGCTGAATGCTGGGCAGGTTCGGTAACCAAGCCCGAATACCTGCAAATGCTGATGAAGGCAGGTTTCAAGGAGATCCGTATCTTAGAGGAATCACAACCCTACACCAAGGGGAAAGCAGAAGTTTGCAGTTTCACCATTTCTGGCGTGAAGCGCAATACGTGCTGCTGTTGTTCATAAAATAAAACGAGCATGTTCGTTCAATTTTGGTTCTGGTTTACATGCGGACCAGGTCGCTCTTAATTCAATTTCTGATGAAAAATCTGGTTAAAAAAAGCTGCTGCAACAGCGGCAAATCCACGAAAAAGGTAGCGCAATGCTGTGCCAAGGTTTCCGTGACCATCGCCGGTTGTCACGACTGAGCATGGAATTCCGGTCGCATAACCCCGCTGCTTTCGGGGGGGTATCATTGCCGGAATCGGAGATTCCTCGCAGCTTGCGGCGAGGATCTTCAATTCCGGCTGCGTCGGCTTCTTAAGGTTGGCTGGCGCGGCCCTTTGAAAAAAATACAATATGAAATCGAAGTATACCATTGTTTCTCCGGTCAAGGATTCTGAAGATGAATACCTGCTAGTCAACCCTTTGTATGGAAGCGCTGATGTGATTTCTGCCGAGGAAAAAGAGCGGTTCTTTAAGGAATTGGATCCAGATGGCGCTTTTGCTGAAAAAGGCTACCTGACCCAGGAATTTGACGAACGGGCTGCCTTTCGGAATGCCTATCTGGACTTTATTGATCGTCGCGAAACCGACGAGGTTCAGTTGTTTTTCGTGCCCAACTATTCTTGCAACTTTGCTTGTTCGTATTGCTATCAGGAAGGCTATGAGCCTGTGAAACAGGTGCTTTCAACCGAAATTATCGACGCGTTCTTTGACTATGTAAAGGTGCATTTTGCGGGTAGACGCACGTATGTGACGGTATTTGGCGGGGAACCGCTTTTGCCTGGTGAAAACCAGCGGAAACTGCTCACGCATTTTATGGATAAGGCTTCGGCTGCCGATTTGGAAGTGGCTATCGTGACCAATGGATTCACGCTTGTTTCGTATCTGGATTTGCTTTCGAAGCACCGTATCCGAGAGGTTCAGGTAACCCTGGACGGTACCCAGGAAGTGCACGATGCCCGTCGCTACCTGATTGGTAAACAGCCGACTTTTCAGCGGATTGTGGAAGGCATTGATGCGTGTTTGAAGGCTGGAATCGCCATCAATCTGCGGATGGTGGCCGATAAGGATAATCTGGGCAATCTGCCTGATCTGGCGCGGTTTGCCATTGATAAGGGCTGGACTGCTTCGCCGCTTTTCAAGACACAGATTGGTCGCAACTACGAACTGCACCATTGCAACAGCACGCCGGATCGACTGTACGACCGGGCCACGCTTTACGGAGCGCTCTACGAGCTTTTAAAGAAGCATCCGTACATCGCCGAATTTTATGAGCCTGCGTTTTCCATTGCCAAGTTTATTTCGGAAAATGAGTCGCTGCCGTTGCCGTTGTTTGACTCTTGCCCTGCCTGTAAGACGGAGTGGGCGTTTGACTATACGGGTACCATTTATTCCTGCACGGCAACCGTGGGGAAACAAGGGGAGGAACTGGGTACGTTTTACCCGGTCGTTTTGCTGAATACAGAGGCGGTGGAAGCCTGGCAAGACAGGGACATCACTACGATTCAGGCTTGTCGCGATTGTTCGCTTGCGTTGGCCTGTGGTGGCGGTTGTGCTTCGGTAGCCAAGAATAAAAACGGCTCGGTGTCGTCTCCGGACTGTCGTCCCGTCCAAGAATTATTGTCGCTGGGGGCTGCGTATTATTTCAAGTAAAAGTTGATGTTTATGGTGTTAGTATATTGATAATAAGATGAAAGAGATTGAATCAAAAGATTTTGAAAAGGAAGTATTGAAGGGTGGAAAAGTGATCCTGGATTTTTATTCGACGGAGTGTCCTCCATGCGAAGCGTTGGCTCCAAAGTTCGAAGAAATGGCTGGGCTGTATGGTTCCAACATGAAGTTCCTGAAGATTTTCAGACAGGCCAACCGGGAATTGGCAACGGAGCTTGGAGTGACTTCATCGCCGACCGTTTTGTTTTTTGACAAGGGCAAACAGGTGACTGAATTCGTGAGTGGCGGGATTCGCAAAGCGCAGTTGATTGAGAAACTGGACGGTATGCTTTCTTCGGAAGAAGTAGCGAAGGTGCATGCTGCCCGCAAACCGATTGTTTCCGAATACGAGGTGGTGATTTTGGGTGGTGGCCCTGCCGGATTGACGGCCGGAATTTACCTGGGGCAGGCAAAAATCAAGACCGTATTGATTGATCCGGCACTTCCGGGTGGTTACTTGGCTATTACGCACCAGGTTTCGAACTATCCGGGTTTCCCTGAAGCGCAGCCTGGCTATATGCTGGCGCATTATATGGGAGAACAGGCCAAGCACGCGGGCATCGATATGAAACTGGCTGTGGACGTCACTTCGGTGGATCTGGTCAAAAAAGAGGTGGTCATTGATGAAATGGAGACCATCCGTTTCAAGAAAATCATTCTGGCCACCGGTACCACGCCCAATATGATGAATGCGCCCGGCGAGGCTGAATTCAAGGGCAAAGGCATTTCTTATTGTGCCACCTGCGATGCCAAATACTTTGATGGCAAGGAGGTTGTAGTGATTGGCGGAGGGAATTCTGCCGTAGAAGAAGCCTTGTTTATTTCGAAATTTGCGAGCAAAATTACGATGGTGCACCAGTTTGACAAGCTGACTGCGAATCAGACGGCAGTGGATATGTTATTGGCCGACAAGAAGATAAACGTAATCTACAACTCAGAACCCAGGCTGTTTGAAAAAACTGATAAACAGATGATTGCGACGATTGAAAATGTGCTGACCCACGAAAGTACAAAACTGGTTTCCGACGGTGTCTTCGTGTTCATCGGTTTCAAGGCGAATGTTTCAATACTGGGTTCAGCCCTGCCTGAATTGGACAAATGGGGCTACATCGTGACCGACGAGGACCAACAAACCAATTTGCCTGGCGTGTATGCTGCAGGTGATGTGGTGAGCAAGAAATACCGCCAGATTACAACGGCCGTTTCGGACGGAACGATTGCGGCTATCGCCTGTTCGAAAAATTCGATGAGCTAAAACTACTGACTCGAACAATTAATAGTTGAGTTTTTAGCAGGGGAGAACGTTCAAGGTTTTCTCCTGCTTTTTTATTATAATATATGATATTTCAAATATTAGTTGCATATTTGTACTGAAATATCAGCATTTATGAAATCAAAAGGCGCCGTTTATACCCAAAAGCAGAAAAACGTGCTCGCCCAAATGGGGGAGAATATCAAACTGGCACGTTTACGCAGAAAAATGTCTATTCGTTCCATGGCGGAACGGGCAGGTATTGCTGTTTCCACCTTGACCAATATCGAGGACGGTTCTCCTTCCGTTTCGCTTGGCAGTTATTTGCAGGTGCTCTCCATCCTTCGTCTGGAAGGGGATTTGACATTGATTGCCGATCAGGATCCGCTGGGCCGTCAAATTCAGGACGCGGGATTGGTCGTAAAGAAAAGAGCTCCCAAAAAGAAGATCAGCCCTTCGATTCTAGATCATGTAATTGATAAAGGGGATTCCGATGAACCTGAATTTGAATAATCGGCCATGAGACGGAATACGGAAACAGAAATTTTGGTTTATGCCGATTGGCATCTGTATGATGCTCCTCGGTTGGTTGGCAAGCTTTGGTTCTCCTTATTGAGGGGTAAAGAAGTCTATTCATTTGAGTATGAAGCGGAATGGATCAAAACAGGTGTTGCACTTGACCCAGAACTCCCTCTGTTTGCAGGAATGCACTATGCTGGTTCGAATGCTGAATTTGGCATTTTCAAGGATTCTTCTCCGGACCGTTGGGGGCAGATGCTGATGAAGCGTCGGGAAATTTTACAGGCCAAAGCGGAACATCGGGAACCTCAAAACCTTTATGGCATCGATTTTCTGATGGGTGTTCACGACAACCATCGAATGGGTGGGTTGAGATTTAAGTTCAGCCCTGATGGAGAATTCATGAGCAATGATGCAGTGTTGGCCGCTCCACCCTGGACTTCCTTGCGGGAATTGGAATATGCCGTGGAGCAATATGAAAAGCATGCGGAGGATATCGATGAGTCCTCCTTGAAATGGATCAATCAACTTGTCGCCCCTGGCTCTTCATTGGGTGGCGCACGACCCAAGGCTGACGTGCTCGATAAGAATGGATGGCAATGGATAGCAAAGTTTCCAAGCCGAAAGGACGATTCGGATGTGGGGCTTTGGGAAATGGTGGTTCATGAGTTGGCCTTTCAGGCAGGCATAACTGTTCCTAAAGCAATCATACGGAAATTAGGATCCTCATACCATACATTTTTGTCAAAACGCTTTGATAGGGCCGAAGACCATCGCAGAATTCATTTTGCTTCTGCCATGACCCTGCTGAACCGGAAAGATGGAGACGATGCGGATACCGGGGTCAGCTATTTGGATTTGGTTTCTTTCATCAAATCGGAATGTGCCGATGTTATAGGAAATCTGGAGGAACTTTTTCGCAGAGTCCTTTTTTCCGTTTGTGTTTCCAATACGGACGATCACTTAAGGAATCATGGATTTCTGTTTACTGTTTCCGGATGGACATTGTCTCCTGCGTTTGATATCAATGCAAATGAAACCGGTACTGGCCTCAAACTTAACATTGATGAGGGGGACAATTCCTTGGATATTGATTTGGTGTTGCATACGGCTTCACATTATTTGATATCGGAGGAGCGGGCAAATGCCATCAAAACCGAAGTGCTGTCCGCCGTTTCGAACTGGCGGAAGGTGGCGGCAGCTTTTAAGCTTTCAGTTTCGGAAATTGAACGGAAGGCGAGGGCGTTCAGGATGTAATGTGCCGTGATCTTGGTTTGAGAGATAGGGTTATGAACTTTTCTCTCCTTATTCCGTAATTATCAATCACTTAATTGTACCGACATTTCTATTAGTAACGATTTAGTAGCGGCATATTGTCTATCAATGTCCTTTACTGACTATTAAATGTCCACTCAATATTATATATACAAAGATAGAAATATTTTTAGCAACTACAAACCTCCATCAGTAGAAGTATCCAGTCAAGTCGGTATTTCGTTTTTCAGGTGCTAAGGTGTTTACGGTGTCTTGACAGAAATACAAGGTCAAGCCGCAAGCTGTTTTCAGAAAAATCTCCACACGTTGGTAGTATTTTCCTAAAAAACCTTGTATTTCTTAACCCTTGCACCGGAAAATCCCCTGAAACGAAAATGACCGACCCGACCGAAAGACGCATAAAAAAAATGTCGGATAAACGAGAGGCAGATAATAATTGAAACGTAACTCCCTCGCCTCTTGAATCCGCATAAAATTAAAGAGAAAAGGTCATTCGTGTGTCCATTTATCAGTTTGTCCAAACATTCGTTTCGTCAAATGGAGATAGAGATATTCCGCCCAACGTTGGTTGGTTTGTTTTTTTTCCATTCCTCTGTTGGGTATGATATGCCTGCATCTGTACGTATGGAAAAGCATTGGCATCCCAGTGAAGAAAGGCTCTACTTTTATTCCGAAACGACAAAACAAAACCATAGGTGTCTTCTAAAAAAAGACCGGCTCTCTACCTATCCGTCATCAGGCGGATTTTTATGTTCTACAGAACATGGCAAGGTATCTTTTGAGCCGCTCGAAATAAATTCGGCTGCCAAAAGTTCCTTGCCCTTGCAGGGGGGCTGGCAACCCTCCGAAGTCGGGTTTCCTGTTTGAAAAATGATCCAACTTTAGCACATCTGCTCCAACTGAAATAGTGAGCGTAATCTATTTTGTCCGAAAAAAAGCAATAATTTCGGACAAAATAGATAATTGAATACGAATATGCATGATAACATATTTGTTTGTGGCTTTTCTTAGTGGCAAAGCACCTGCTTCAATTTTTCAATTTCCTCCTGCCATTTTGCAGGATTCGATTTCTTGAGTTTTTGGATGTTGAGCTGCTTCCACTGAATAGATGGGTAATTTTTGAATGAATCATATTCAGATACCTCCCAGTTTGGTTCTCCACTCTCAAATGCAATCAAAAATAATTTATCTTCGTTTGTGAGAACCTCGTTAACGCTTTTGATAAGGTTTTCGCGAGTTTCTTCAAACTCTGAATAATCAAACCCGACATCAGTCATACCCACAAATTGATTCAACATGGCATCTCGTTGGTCAATTAAATGGGGAGCTAACGATTCGCGTATTGGACGGTCGCTACCCAAAAGGCAAAAAATAAATTCAGGTTTAATCTTATCAATATCTACGTTCATATATTTGACATCAAACAGATCTCTTGGATGTTGGCGAGTTAATGCTGCCGCAACCTTCCCTCCATAAAGCAATGAAACGGGAACGATGTTGGCTTCACAATAAAGTCCGAACTGCTCTTGTGCTTTCTCACAAAGTGGTAGTGTGACAATACTGCCACCAACGATTCCTCTTTTGGTCTGATTCACTTCAATCTTTATCTGCTTGCCCATATATTCGCAGAGAAGTTTGCAACTATCCGGACGGTGGGTGATGTGGACACCTTTGAGTGATTTTTTTGTCTTTTCTGCAATAGCCACTAATCTATTGTTTATGTTGGCGATGCTTGTATTTCTATCTTCAAGCGGGATATATGTCAAGTCAATATCGATCGAGTAACGAGGTAAATTTTTGACAAATAAGTTTATAGCTGTGCCTCCGTGTATTGCAAAACACTCTTCACCGGCGATAATGGGGATAATCTTCAAAAGTACTTCTACTTTTTGAGCATATAGGTTATTCATAATCATCCAGTTCTTTAGATATTGTTATCCCGTATTTGTTGTTGTAAACGCCCTTTTTTACGATGGAACGTTTTCCTTCACCCAAATCTACTTTCGAAAGGTTAATTGCAAGAGACCACGAATGCTTTGATTTCTCCGCCATATAAAGAAACAACCGTTTCACCTTGACAGAGGTACAGACTTCAAGTAGTTGTTGTACCAATTTAGGGCGAAGGGTTGTTAGCATCTCCATAACGTAGTATGTGTCCATCATCGAATAGTAGATAGGCACGAGATGTAAACATTCCATAAACGCTCTTTCCGGTGAAGACACTAACAGTTCTACGCCATTAACCTCCATTTCTTCTGTGCCGATAAAATTTAAGCCGAATATTTTGGTGGTAAAATATTGAACCTCCATGTCCCAAGAGTGGTTTAATAACCAAGAAGGAAGCCTTTGAGATGTTTGAGTAAATAGATATGCTGTAGGCTTACCCATTGCCACAAAGTGTGAGAAGCCTCTTAAATCGAGAGCGGTCGAAGCTCCGACAAAACACTTCTTTCCCAACTGTTTGTTGTATGAGGATATGGCAGCATACAGTGTTGGAACGTCTCCGGCCCTATAATAAACACCTTGTGATAATCGACTAAGCCAGCCGGATGTGACGCATAGACTTTGCTCTTTGGTCGACATATTTTGTTTTGTCATCCAAGAGGATAGTAGCAAGGAGTTTTTAGGCACCTGCTGAAGTAATAGGTTTATTTTGGTTGCCATATAGGGAATTATTTACCGCAAATATAAAACATAATAAACTATTTTCAAAATATGGGCTGTGGATAGATAAAAAAAGACTGTTTTTTTGCAACAAATGATAAACGCCATAGCTCGGCATTGAAAAATTTATTTGTATTTTTCTATTGCTTTTCTCAGTCTATCCGAAACTTGAGTACGGAGTTCTGCCGGCGAAATCACTTCGACAAGCTCTCCGTAACCAAGTATTTCCATTACAAAGTCGAAAGTGATCGACAGATTTAGTTTTACAACGAATGCTTCGGCGTTATCTTCTATCACCTTCTGAGAGTGATGCAGTACCGCTTCTTTAATAAACCGTCCCGCATCGGGTGAAAACGTCAGAACGACCTCCTGTGGATTGGGGTCTGTTTTCACGTAAATGCCAAAAGAGTAATAATAATAGTTCTCTAAATTGGCAGGAGGGGAAGCCTGATTTT
>Ga0209125_1001279_pt1 | contig 24471 bp, 20 predicted proteins | sample BarGraIncub1131A_FD_184503 | JGI IMG/M metagenome (GOLD analysis project Ga0209125, IMG submission 184503) | Arctic peat soil microbial communities from Barrow, Alaska - Barrow Graham LP Incubations 11-31A (SPAdes) (version 2) | ecosystem: Environmental > Terrestrial > Soil > Wetlands > Peat... | reverse complement strand
ATAAACAACCTCAAGACGGCCAGCGCCCGAAGAACGCGCAACCGCTTTGCTGAACACCTTGCGGCGTTCTACAAGCAACCGCTGTTCTGGCACCGGGCGTACTTCGTCGACAGTGTCGGCGGTGCAACCTTGGCAACGGCGCGTGCCTACGTCGACGCCCAGAGAACCGAAGCGCAGCGCGAACGCCTCCCCTCGGGGGACGCCCGCAAGGCGGTCGCCAAAACAAAAGCGAAGAGCCCCCAAGGGATTCCCTTCGGTCACAAACCGCCCGCTTGACCCCCTCCAGTCTGGTCGGCTTCGCCTATCGGTTCGCAAGCGAACCCGTCAGACTAGCAAGGGGAATGCGCGGGCACATGTCCGTGGCGTGAGGCATCAGCAGTTCAGACAAGAAATTTGCTTCTGCCGGACAAACCCCGCTCGTCTCACCGCCCCAGATAAACCGCCGTGATCGCCTCGCGCTCGTGCCCCAGTTCGCGCGAGATCGTCAGTCGTGCCCGTCGGTCGATCAGTTTCTGCACCGGACTGAGTTGCCTGCTGGTTGGCCCGCCCACGGCCGGCGATCTCCAGCCCGTCAGCTCCGCATAGCGCGTTCGCGCGTAGTGGTGGCGCAAGCCATGGACACGATCGATGCCGGTCCGCGCCGTCTGCGCCCTAAAGCGATTAAGCTGGCCCTTGTAAGACATGTCGACCGGAATCAGGCTGCCGGTGCCAGCAAACTGCTTGATCTCCTGCAAAAGCATCCGTTGCTCCGCCGTGCGAATCGGAATCTCGCGTTCCTTGCCGCCCTTGGTCCAACTGGCCTTCAAGTGCAGCACATCGCCCCGATCGGCCCAGGCAGCGCGCAGCTTGATGCTTTCCTCGCGCCGTAGCCCGAACGCTTCCTGCAAGCGGAGCGACAAAGCTGTGTTGGGGTCGGAGACGGCCGCCAGTTTGTCGGCATCGAGCGTATGCGCCTTGGAAACGTTGGTCACATAGCGCCGCTCGGCGATGCCATACGCTGCATTGTCGCGCGCGACGATATTTTGTTTGTCGATCTTCTCCGCCAGCCAGCGCAAGGCGGACATTCGATTCTTGAACGTCCCGGCGCTGATTTCTTCCGCATGCCAGCGTTCCACCAGATGCTCGACGTGTTTCGAGCGCACCCCTGTGGCGCGCAGATGTCTGAACCCATCTTCTTCGAGCTGGTTGGCGATCAAGGTTAGGATGCGCTCACGATCATGCTGCGTGGCGAACGAGCCATCGCGATTGCGCTGGCAGACGTTCTTCAAATCGTGGTTGAGGTCACGCATGGCGTGCCTCGCCTAGCCTGGACATAAACTTCTCCTTTCATTCGTTTACATTCATCAAGTTGCTACGTCCTTCGGTATTGCGCGGTGCCAAAAGCCTAGGTAAGTGTTTCTGTCCATCCCGCGCGCCGCAGCGCGGTGGAAATCACAAGGGACGCGGGACACCACTCCCGGTTGTGCAAAGTTGTTTGCGGCTCGCCGGCGTTGCACGCGCTACTGGCGCCGCGTGTCGTGCCTGTCGGCACAATTCGCGCGGGGACCGTTGCCCAAGGTCCAAGGGGTGTGCCTTGCACACGTCTGAATGATCCGATGAAGGGGGCGGCTGGCGCGCGCCACGGTCTCGCCGTTGCCACGCCATGCAGGTGCGGTTCAAGACCGCAGCTCTCGGACGGGCTCAAGGCCCGCCGCGCCAATCGAAGGACTGGCTCTTGATCTACTCGGCACTTTGCTCTGCCACTTCATGCATCGTGGCGCTTGGCCAGGGGTCGCGTTTGTGCAGCATTGCGCGAGGGCAACGGCGTCTCGGTGCGAGCCCCTGGGTGGGGGGGCGAAGTTGCCGGGCCTATGCATGCGCAGCGGGAATAACCCGCGCGATATCGAGCTGGCACAGGAAATCATCGTCGCCCGAGATGCCGTGCGACGAGGCCGCAACCGGTGACGGCGCTATCCACCGGATCGCTCGCCTAATCCGTCACCACCGTTGGGGATACATTGTCCTAAGAGCCTCTCACCCCGCCGTTACCGGCAACGCTGGTTTGAGTAAGTGCCGAATGGTTACGCAGCCAGTCGTGATCCCATCAGAGTGGGCACGACAAGTGGCCGCAGCGCTTTATGCGATAGGGCGCGCCATGGCATCAACGTCGTTGCTGACTCGCGTCAGGCTCAACCCGGTAGGGCGAGACGAGGCAACGACAGAGCGTGAGATCAATTCGTTATTTCTCCAAGCCACGTCCCCTGCCTTGTGGGCCGGTGCCGCGACTTCCCATCTGGTCGAGCCATACGTGCGTTGATTGAATAACCCATACTCCAAGGCTGGAAATTTAAAGAGATCCAGCTGTCTCTAGAGCGCACGACCCAAGTCGCACGCGGGTAACAACGGCAACGCCTCTTCTTGCTTCGGGCTGCAGCGGGGCAAGAAGCCTTCATTTGACGGCTCGTGAATTGGCGCGTCAAGGGGATATGCCGTAATGATCAGGGCTTTGCCGGTGATTACGGGTGGCATTCGCACACGAGCGGGTGGCAGGATTTCGGCGAATGTCAGCGGCGACCAGAAACCCGCCTGAATCGGGCCAATTTCTCGGTCTTGTCGGCGCTTTTCCCGTTGCACCGCTGGCCAGTGAAGGCGCCTCAACCTCGCGGGCGGTGCGGCCAGTTCAATTTCCCCTTTGCGGAACCGGTACTGGTATGTCGTCGTCAGCCATGAGTCGAAGGGCAAGAATAAGGTATGGTAAATCTGCAACAAGCGGAATGGCTGCAACTATGGCCTGATGCCGCTGTTCAGTGTTGAGACTGAAGCTCATGCAGGTCTTGAGGAACGACGAGGCGAAAATAAGACGTTCCGTGACGGTTGCAGTACAGGTGTGTTGCGAGCTTGATTGCCACATCGGCCTCCGCACGGTGGCATCCCGAAGTGGCACAGTTAATTGGGTGGGAAAACCGTCAATCCATAAGAAAAACGCCAAGACAATCAATGTCTTGGCGCTCAATTGGTGGAGGCGGGGGGGATCGAACCCCCGTCCGCAAGTCCTCTACAGGCAGTTCTACATACTTAGTCCGGTCATTTGGGTTTTAACCGTTGCACGCCGGCCGAACAGGCTTGCTTCAGGCGAGTTACCTTGGATTTAGCCCTTGCCAAAGTAACCCTGGCAAGGGCGAGTCTCTGTAAATGACGCTGCCGTGAGTTGCCTCACCTGATCCAGAGACCGATCAGTACAGCGGTCCAACCGCCTAAGCGGCTAGAGCGAAACGCTCGTCGTTGGCGTTTAGTAGTTTCCAGATGGATTTACGAGGTCACTGGTCCTCGGTATGCCCTGCTCTGCTTTGCAACCCACGTCGAAGCCAGGTCGCCCCCAATTCTTTTTGCAGACACCAAATAGACCTAGTATCTGCTGAAAAGTTTTAGTAAACAGTAATTTTAGCACGTGCGGCCAACTACAAGGGGCGCTTGTGCTGGTGACTCCGTCTCAGCCGTTTTTTATGGTGTGCAGCAGATAATTGACATCCGTGTCGCGAGTGAGTCCGTACCGTTTGCTCAACGGGTTGTACTTCATGCCGATCAGTTCGTTGGGTTCGAGGTCGACGCTTCGTGCCCAGCGTGAAAGCTCAGAAGGCTTGATGAATTTCGCGTACTCATGCGTGCCCTTGGGCAACATCTGGAGAATGTATTCGGCGCCGATCACGGCAAACAGATAAGCCTTTGGGTTGCGATTGATGGTCGAGAAGAAAACATGCCCGCCAGGTTTGACCAAGGCGGCGCAGGCGGCGATAGTGCTGGCCGGATTGGGTACGTGTTCGAGCATTTCCATACAGGTGACGACATCGAACGAGGCGGGTCGTTCCGCGGCCAGTTCCTCCGCCGATATTTTTCGGTAATCGACGTTGCGACCACTCTCTAGCAAATGCAGGCGGGCAACGCTGAGTGCCTTGTCGGAGAGATCGATGCCGGTTACCGTAGCGCCGCGTTCGGCCAATCCTTCGGAGAGGAGACCGCCTCCACAACCAACGTCGAGTATGTTCTTGCCACCAGGCATGGCGAGGCCGTCGATCCAGTCGAGGCGCAGTGGGTTGATGTCGTGCAACGGCTTAAATTCACTGTTCGGATCCCACCAGCGATGGGCGAGTTGGCTGAATTTTTCGAGTTCGCTCGGGTCGGCGTTAATCATGGTGGGCGCGTCTCATGAAGTTGGAAAACAAAAAAGCCCTGCCGAAGCAGGGCTTTCTTTAAGCCGCGGCGGAATTACTTGGTGCCGATGACTTCGATTTCAACGCGACGGTCAGGTTGCAGGCAGGCAATAACCTTCTTGCTCTTCGCGCCCTTGCATTCACCAGCTTTGGTAACCGGCTGTTTCTTGCCTTTGCCTTCGGTGTAGACGCGGTTGGCTTCGAGGCCCTTGCTGACGAGATATTCCTTGACAGCAGCAGCGCGTTTTTCGGACAACTTCTGGTTGTAAGCGTCGGTGCCGATACGGTCAGCGTGACCGACGGCGATGATTACTTCAAGCTTGATGTCCTTGACCTTGGTCACCAGTTCGTCGAGTTTGGCTTTGCCTTCAGGGCGCAGGGTGGATTTGTTGAAGTCAAACAGGGCGTCAGCAGAGAGGGTGATCTTCTCGGCAGATGGCTTCACGCCACCGGCGTCCGGGGTGCTCGTGGCAGCAACGGTCTTCGGTTCGCACGTTTCTTTCGGCAGCAGATCTTTGTCGCAAGCGCAACCAGCCGGGTCATTGGCGGCACCGGCCGGGGTCCAGAAACCAGTGCGCCAGCACAGACCAGTTCCGCTCTTCGCGACTTCACCGCGGGAATCGATCACGTAAACGCGGTCAGCTGCCGTTTGCGCTTGGGCGAATGTGGCGCTCAGGCCGAGAGTTGCGGCCAGAACGGCCATCAGTGAGTGTTTAGCAATCTTGTTCATCTGTGATTTCCTCGTTAGTTGAAGCTTGCGCATGACCCGCGCAGCCTATTCAATTTCATTGTTGATTAAATTTCGCGCGGATTAATTTTATTTTGCCACAAAGCGCCGAGTTTTATCAATTCGATTTCGTTGTTTTCGAGCAGTTGCCGATCTTGTATGCGGATTTCGCCACACACCCAGACATCGGAAACATGCTCGCGTCCTGCTGCATAGACGAGGTGCGAGGCCGGGCTGTAGCAAGGGGTGAGGCCAATGGCATCGAAACTGACGGCGCACAGATCGGCAGATTTGCCGGGGACAATGGAGCCGATAGCGGCGTCGAGGCCGAGTGCCTGGGCGCCGCCGAGCGTGGCCATACGCAGGGCTTGGTGTGCGCTGATGGTTTCGGCGTGTCCGCTCTGTCCCTTGGCGAGCAGTGCTGCCAGGCGCATTTCCTGAAAAAGATCAAGGCGGTTGTTGCTGGCCGCACCATCCGTACCGAGACCAATATTGACCCCTTGGCGACTCAATTCGTCGATCGGTGCAATGCCGCTGGCGAGTTTGAGGTTGGAACTTGGGCAATGGGCGATCGAACAGCCGTGTTCAGCGAGCAGTTTGATTTCCTCTGTATTCAGGTGAACAGCATGCACCCCGATCAATCCCGGGCTGAGCAGTCCAAGCTGGCGCAGGCGTTCGATCGGGCGCATGCCGAAGCGTTGGATGCTGTCGTCAAGTTCCTGTGCTGTTTCATGCAAATGGATGTGGATCGGCAGTTCGAGTTGCTCGGCTAGCGTCAAAACCTTGCTGAGGCTACGGTCACTGACTGTATAAGGGGCGTGCGGGGCAAGGCAAAACGAGAGTAAGGGTTCTTCGCGCAGCTCGTCGCGCACGGCGAGCCCTTTGGCCAAGTAGTCGTCGGCGTCTGTGGCATAGGCCGTTGGAAAATCAAAAGTGACGAGTCCGATCGCGGCGCGCATGCCTGAAGCGAGCGCCGCTTCCGCCGCTGCCTTCGGGAAAAAGTACATGTCGTTGAAACAGGTAATGCCGCCGCGCAGCATTTCAGCACAGGCGAGCAGTGTGCCGTCATAGACAAACTTGGCCGAAACGTGCTTTGCCTCGGCCGGCCAGATGTGGTTTTGCAGCCAGTCCATCAGCGGCAGATCGTCGGCCAAGCCGCGCAGCAGCGTCATGGCTGCGTGCGTGTGGAGATTGACGAGGCCCGGAATCAGAACATGGTTGACCAGTTGCTTGCGGCTGCGCGGCGCAAAGCGGATCGTTGCTTCGTCCTGCGGCAGAAGCGCGACGATGCACCCGTTGTTGATCGCAACAGCGTAATCTTCCAAGACGACGCCGGCCGGTTCGACAGGGATGATCCAGCGCGCTTCGATGAGCAGGTCGATAGATGTGTGCATAGGCGGGAGCTAGTGAGGGATGAAGAACCCCGTCGTGGCGGTATTTTCCCGAAAGTGTACCTTATTTGGCCGGGTACTTGACTTCAACCACCGTTCGGCGGCTTCGTCTAGCGACTGCTTCGCAACCCACACGCTTGGACGAGGCTAGTCGCACAACAGGTCAGCACGAGCCGGCAGTGCTTTTGGCAACTTCGTTGCAACGGTCGGTTGCATAACGCAGTCGGGGCGTTTTGCGTCGGGGCGATGCCGGCTGCGGTGAGCAGCCCACAGACGATGAGTGTCCGTTTCAGAATGTCTCTTCCCCTGACTGTCTTGTATTTGCTGACCTGAGCCGCCCAGGACGCCCGCGCAGTTGAATCATACAAATAGACGATTCTTCAACCGGCTTGCGACTCGCCTGCCGAAGACGTCCTGAGACGCATGGCTTTCAGTGGTGCGCGTCGCGTCGGGTAGGCATGTTAGAATCACCGGTTTCGTCACGACGACAACATAGCTGCCGAAGTTTGGTCGTTACCGGATAGAAGATGGAACCGCCCGTGGAACAATTCGCCAAAGAAACACTGCCCGTCAGCCTCGAAGACGAGATGCGCCGTTCGTATCTCGACTACGCCATGAGCGTCATTGTTGGCCGCGCCCTACCGGATGCGCGCGACGGCCTCAAGCCAGTGCATCGCCGCGTGCTGTTCGCTATGCACGAACTTTCCAACGACTGGAACAAGGCCTACAAGAAGTCGGCGCGTATCGTCGGCGACGTGATCGGTAAGTACCACCCGCACGGCGACACGGCTGTCTACGACACCATCGTGCGCATGGCGCAGGACTTTTCGCTGCGCTACATGTTGGTCGATGGTCAGGGAAACTTCGGTTCGGTTGACGGCGACAACGCGGCGGCGATGCGTTACACCGAAGTACGCATGGCGCGCATCGGTCACGAGCTGCTCGCCGACATCGACAAGGAAACGGTTGATTTCGGACCCAACTACGACGGCTCCGAGCAGGAACCGCTGATCATGCCGGCGCGCATTCCGAACCTGCTGATCAACGGCTCGAGCGGTATCGCCGTCGGCATGGCGACCAATATCCCGCCGCACAACCTCAATGAAGTGGTCGACGCCTGTCTGGCGTTGTTGCGCAACCCGGACATGACGATCGATGAGTTGATTGACATCATTCCGGCGCCCGATTTTCCAACCGCTGGCATCATCTACGGGGTGACGGGCGTGCGCGAAGGCTATCAGACCGGGCGCGGGCGCGTCGTCATGCGCGGCAAGACGCACTTTGAAGACATCAAGGGCAGTAATGATCGTCAGGCGATCGTCATCGACGAGCTGCCTTACCAGGTTAACAAGCGGACTCTGCTCGAGAAGGTCAGCGAGCTGGTCAACGACAAGAAGATCGAAGGCATCTCGGATCTGCGCGACGAGTCCGACAAATCGGGCATGCGCGTGGTAATCGAACTGAAGCGCAACGAAGTGCCCGAGGTGGTGCTCAACTGCCTGTACAAGCAGACGCAGCTGCAGGACACCTTCGGCATGAACATGGTGGCGCTGGTCGACGGTCAGCCGCGCTTGCTGAACCTTAAGCAGATGCTCGATTGCTTCCTGTCGCATCGACGCGAGGTCATCACCCGGCGGACGGTCTTCGAATTGCGCAAGGCGCGCGAGCGGGCGCACATCCAGGAAGGTCTGGCGGTGGCGCTTGACAACGTCGACGAGATCATCGCCCTGATCAAGGCCTCGCCGACCCCGGCCGATGCGCGTCGCGGCCTGATGTCACGCTTGTGGACGTCGCCGACGGTGGCCGAAATGCTGCAGCGCGCTTCGCTCGACGCGACGCGTCCGGAAGGCCTCAGCCTCGAATATGGGCTGTCGAAGAGCGGCTATTTGCTTTCCGAAGCGCAGGCCCAGGCCATCCTCGAGTTGCGCCTGCAACGCCTGACCGGTCTGGAACGTGACAAGATCGTCATCGAGTTCGGTGAGCTACTCGAGCGCATTACCGATTTGATGGACATCCTGGCCCGTCCTGAGCGCATCACCGAGATGATCGCCGAAGAACTGACCGGCATTCGCGCCCAGTTCGGCGACAAGCGCCGCTCGGAAATCGTCCTGCATACGCAGGATCTGGGCATCGAGGACTTCATCACGCCGCAGGATCTGGTGGTGACGCTCTCGCATACCGGCTACATCAAGTCACAACCGCTCGCCGACTACCGCGCGCAGCGGCGCGGCGGTCGCGGCAAGCAGGCGGCGGCGGTGAAGGAAGACGACTTCGTCGATCACCTGTTCATCGCCAACACGCACGACTACATCCTGTGCTTCTCGAACCGTGGCCGCGTCTATTGGCTGAAGGTCTATGAAGTGCCCCAAGGCACACGCACTGGTCGCGGCAAGCCCATCGTCAACATGTTCCCGCTCGAAGACGGCGAGAAGATCAACGCCATCCTGCCGATCAAGGAGTTTACTGAGGATCGCTTCATCTTCCTGTGCACCGCCCAGGGTACGGTCAAGAAGACGCCGCTTTCCGACTTCTCGAATCCGCGCAAAGCCGGCATCATCGCCGTCGCGCTCGATGACGACGATTTCCTGATCGGCGCCGAGATCACCAGCGGCACGCAAGACATCATTCTCGTTTCCGACGCCGGTAAGGCCGTGTGGTTCGACGAGGAAGACGTTCGCCCGATGGGCCGTACGGCCCGCGGCGTGCGCGGCATGCGCCTGGGCGACAAGCAGCAGGTGCTCTCCTTGCTCGTTGCCGAAAACGACCAGCAGACGGTGCTTATCGCGACCGAAAACGGCTTCGGCAAGCGCACCGTGCTTGCCGATTTTCGCCATTCGGGTCGCGGCACGCAAGGCGTCAAGGCGATCGCCGCCAGCGAACGTAACGGCAAGGTGGTCGCCGCGCGTCTGGTGCAGGACGAAGACGAAATCATGTTGATCACCACCGGCGGCGTGTTGATTCGTACGCGGGTCAATGAAATCCGCGAACTTGGCCGCGCCACGCAGGGTGTGACGCTGATCGCGCTCGACGTGGGCGAGAAGCTCGCGGGCCTTGAGAAAGTCGTCGAAAGCGAAGACGATACGGATCAAGAACTGGAGCAAGGCCTGGAGCCGGAAGCAGCCCAGGACCAAGATCAAGATCAGGAGTAAAACGCATGGCTCGAATCTGGAATTTCAGCGCCGGGCCGGCCGTGTTGCCGGAAGCGGTTCTTGCGCAAGCTCGCGACGAGATGCTCGACTGGCACGGCGCCGGTTTGGGTGTCATGGAAATGAGCCATCGCGCTAAGGAGTTCAGCTCGATCATCGAGCAGGCCGAAGCCGATCTACGCGACCTACTGGATGTGCCGGTCAACTACAAGGTGCTCTTTCTGCAAGGTGGGGCTACGCAGCAGTTCGCGCAGATTCCGCTCAATCTGCTGGCCGGCGGCTCGGCCGACTATCTGCTGACCGGCTCGTGGTCGGCGAAGGCGCTCAAGGAGGCGCAGCGCGTCGCGGGTGATACCGGACGTGTGCGTTGCGCGGGTTCCACCGAGTCAGCCGGCTTTCAGCGCCTGCCGACAGCCGCCGAGATCGACCTTGACCCGCACGCAGCCTATTTGCATTTGTGCACCAACGAGACGATTCACGGCGTCGAAGTGCCACCGGAGTTCGCGCTGCCGAAGAATGTGCCAATCGTTGCCGACATGAGTTCACACATCCTCTCGCGGCCGGTCGATGTGTCGCGTTACGGTCTGATCTATGCCGGCGCGCAGAAAAACATCGGTCCCGCGGGCGTTACCCTGATCATTGTGCGCGAAGACCTGCTCGGGCGCGCGCCGTCGAACTTGCCGAGCGTCATGGATTATGCCGTGATGGCCGAACACGGCTCGATGCTCAATACGCCACCGACTTTCGCCATCTACGTCGCCGGTCTCGTTTTTCAGTGGCTGAAGAAACAGGGGGGCCTGGCGGCCGTCGAGCGAGGCAACGCTGAGAAGGCGGCGCTGCTCTATGCCTGTATCGACGATAGCGCAGGCTTTTACCGTAACCCGGTGAATCCGTCGTGTCGTTCGCGCATGAACGTGCCGTTTACCTTGGCCGAGACCGCGCTTGATGCCGTGTTCCTCGCCGAAAGCCGAGCCGCTGGGCTGGCTTCGCTGAAGGGGCACAAGTCCTTTGGCGGCATGCGCGCCTCAATCTACAATGCCATGTCGCTCGACGGCGTGCGCGCGCTGGTCGATTTCATGAACGATTTCTCGCGACGTCACTCATGAGCGAAGCGCTCCAGAAAGAACTCTCGGTCGTGCGCGACGAGATTGATAGCCTCGACGCGCAACTGCTTGATCTGCTCAATCGTCGCGCCAAGTGTGCCCAGAAAGTTGGTGAAATCAAGGCACGCCATGGCGACGCCGGCTTTATTTATCGCCCGGAGCGCGAGGCGCAGGTGCTGCGCCGCATTCGCGGCCTCAACCCAGGGCCGCTCTCGAATGAAAGCGTCACCTGGTTTTTCCGCGAAGTGATGTCGGCCTGCCTGTCGCTGGAGGAACCGCTCGGCGTCGCCTTTCTTGGCCCGTTCGGCTCATTCACTGGGAGCGCAGCGGTCAAACATTTCGGCCATGCCGCGCGTCTCTTGCCGCAGACCTCGATCGACGACGTCTTCCGCGAGGTCGAGGCCGGTCACGCCCACTATGCGGTGGCGCCGATCGAGAATTCGACCGAAGGCGCCGTCGGGCGTACGCTCGATTTGTTGCTCGGCACGCAGCTGAAAATTTGCGGCGAGGTCGTCCTGCGCATTCACCAGAACTTGATGACGCGTGTCGCTTCGCTCGGCGAAGTGAAAACGGTGTATTCGCACGCGCAATCGCTGGCACAGTGCCACGAATGGTTGAACCGCGCGCTGCCTGGCGTACCGCGCATCTCGGTCGGCAGCAACTCGCAGGCCGCACAGATGGCAGCGGCGGACCCGACCGCGGCGGCCATCGCCGGCGAAACTGCGGCACAACTCTACGATGTGCCGATTCTCGTGCCGAATATCGAGGATGAACCTAACAACACCACCCGTTTTGTCGTGCTTGGCAGCCAGGAAGCAGGGGCTTCAGGACGCGACAAGACATCGCTGATCATGTCGGCAACCAACCAGACGGGGACGCTGAGCACGCTGCTCGCCCCGTTTTCCGACGCGGGCGTATCATTGACTCGCCTCGAATCGCGTCCGGCGCGCCATACGCTCTGGGAGTATGTCTTTTTCGTCGACATCGAAGGTCACCGCGACGATGCGCCGGTGCGCGCCGCCCTTGACGAGTTGGCGCGCCGCGCGGCCTATCTGAAGGTGCTCGGTTCCTATCCGGCCGCCGTTTATTGAGTTTTCTGAATTTTCGAGGACTGTCTATGTCTATCTGCGATCAGTCGCTATCCTATGTTCGCGCCATTTCTGCCTACCAAGCGGGCAAGCCGATGACCGAACTGGCCCGTGAAATGGGTATTCCGGTCGACAGCATCGTCAAACTTGCCTCCAACGAAAACCCGCTTGGCATGAGTCCGAAGGCGCAGGCGGCCTTGGAAAAAGCCGTTGCCTCCCTGGCGCGCTATCCCGACGACTTTGGGTTGAAACAAGCGTTAGCCGAGCATACGGGCCTGGGCATGGAACGCATCGTGCTCGGCAACGGTTCGAACGACGTGCTCGACCTCGTCGCTCGCGTCTTCCTCGCGCCGGGGCGTTCGGCGATTTTTGCGCAACATTCCTTCGCCGTTTATCCGCTCGCCTCGCAGTCGGTCGGGGCGGACCTGATCGCCGTGCCGGCGAAGGATTTCGGTCACGACCTCGACGCCATGCGGGCGGCGATCCGTCCTGACACGCGCTTGATCTGGATTGCCAACCCGAACAATCCGACAGGGACCTTCCTGCCTTATCCGCAGCTCAAGGCCTTTCTGCAGACTGTTCCGGCGGACGTGGTGGTGGTCCTCGACGAGGCCTACAACGAATATTTGTCGGCGAGCGAGCGCGTCAATACAACGACCTGGGTGACTGAATTCCCGAACCTGGTCATCACGCGCACCTTCTCCAAGATCTACGGCCTGGCGGGTTTGCGTGTTGGTTATGCGCTGACCTCGGCAGGGATTGCCGATCTGATGAACCGCGTGCGCCAACCCTTCAATTGCAATAACCTGGCGCTGGCTGCGGCAACGGCGGCACTCGACGATGATGACTTCGTGGCCCGCAGCTACGCACTTAACCGCGCGGGGATGGAGCAACTGCTGGCCGGCTTCAAGCGCCTTGGCCTGAAGCACATTCCTTCGCACGGTAACTTCATTGCCTTCAAAGCCGGCGATGCGGCATTGGTCGACCAGAAATTGCTCAAACAGGGGGTCATTGTCCGCACGATCGCCGCTTACGGTATGCCGGAATGGTTGCGCGTGACGATCGGTACCGAAGCCGAAAACGCGCGTTTCCTCGTTGCGCTGGAGAAGTCGCTGTAATGAGGGGGTGCGATGAATGACTCGCCCGAATTTGGCAAGGTCGTTGTCTTTGGCGTCGGCCTGATCGGCGGTTCGTTCGCCCTTGGCCTGAAGGCGGCGGGGCAAGTCGAAGAAGTTGTCGGTTTCGGGCGCAGCCTGTCGTCGCTGACACAGGCGCTCGATCTGGGCGTCATCGATCGCGTCGGCGCCAATGTCGGGCAGGAGGTGTCGGATGCCGACCTAGTCCTCATCGCCACGCCGGTTAGCCAGATGCCCGAGATTATGGCGCGCATCGCGCCCTATCTGGGGCCGGAGACCCTGGTTACCGATGGCGGCAGCACCAAGGCAGATGTTGCGGCGGCGGCGTACGCCGCCTTTGGCGAGCGGGTTGGCCAGTTTGTCCCGGCGCACCCGATCGCCGGCACCGAAAATAGCGGCCCCGCCGCAGCCCGCGCGGACCTTTACCGCGAGAAGAAAGTCGTCCTGACGCCGCTACCGGAAAACCCGGTGATCAACGTCGCGCGCGTGCGCTCGGCCTGGGAGTGGTGCGGTGCGGTGATCCATGAGCTTACGCCCGCCGAGCATGATCGCGTCTTTGCTGCGGTCAGCCATCTGCCGCACCTTTTATCGTTTGCGCTGGTCCACGATCTTGCCTTGCGCGACAATCGTGACTTGTTCTTCAGCTTCGCCGCCAGCGGCTTTCGCGACTTCACGCGGATCGCGGCCAGTCATCCTGAAATGTGGCGTGACATCTGCTTGGCCAATCGCGTTGCCTTGCTCGAAGAGCTAGACCGTTACCGCGCCCAGCTCGATGAACTGCGGGATGCATTGCAGCGCGGCGACGGGGCGCAACTGGAGGCAACCTTCGATGTCGCAAGGGCCGCTCGTCGCGCCTGGGACGAAGGGCAGCGGAAAAAATGACCATGGACTTCATCGATCTGCCACCGTTGCTGGCCGCGCAAGGCACCGTACGGCTACCCGGCTCGAAGAGCATTTCCAATCGGGTCCTTCTGCTCGCCGCGCTGGCCGAGGGCGAGACAGAGGTGCGCGATCTACTCGAATCTGACGATACGGCGCGCATGCTCGAGGCGCTCAAGATGCTCGGCGTGGGCGTCGAGGTGCTCGGCGACAATGCTTTTCGCGTGCACGGCGTCGGCGGGGTCTTTCCGGTCAGAGAAGGGAAGCTGTTTCTCGGCAACGCCGGGACCGCGTTTCGTTCGCTGACTGCAGTCCTAGCCTTGGCCGGCGGCCATTACCAACTGTCCGGCGTGCCACGCATGCACGAGCGGCCGATCGGCGATCTGATTGACGCCTTGCGCGCAGTGGGCGCCGATATCGGCTACCTGGGTAACACGGGTTTTCCGCCGCTCCAAATCCGTCCGGCGACCATTCGCCCGGGCGGCGTCGTCCAAGTGCGTGGCGACGTGTCGAGCCAGTTTCTTACCGGTTTGCTGATGGCTTTGCCGCTGACCGGTGTCGAGACGGTGATCGAAGTGGTCGGTGAACTGATCTCCAAACCCTATATTGAAATCACGCTGGCCACCATGGCGCGCTTCGGTGTCGCGGTGGTACGTGACGGCTGGCAGCGTTTCACGGTGCCGGCCGGCTGTGTCTATCGCTCTCCCGGCGTGGTCTATGTCGAGGGCGATGCGTCCTCAGCATCCTATTTTCTGGCGCTCGGCGCCTTGGGTGGTGGACCGCTGCGCGTCGAAGGCGTCGGTCGCGATTCGATTCAGGGTGACGTACGCTTCGCCGAGGCGCTGCTTCAGATGGGCGCGCGCATCGACATGGGCGCCAACTGGATCGAGGCTTCTGCACCGCTCGCCGGAAAGCTGCGTGGCATCACGCTCGATTGCAACCATATCCCCGACGCGGCGATGACCCTGGCGACCATTGCGCCGTTTGCCGACACGCCGACCACATTGAGCAACATCGCCAGCTGGCGTGTCAAGGAAACCGACCGTGTCGCGGCGATGTCGAGCGAGTTGCGCAAGCTCGGCGTTAGCGTCGAAGCGGGCGCGGATTTTATCCGCGTCTTCCCGGCACCAGCGCTGCATCCGGGGGTGATCGACACCTACGACGATCACCGTATCGCGATGTGTTTTTCGCTTGCCGCGTTCGGCACGCCATTGCGTATCAACGATCCGCGATGCGTGGGCAAGACCTTTCCCGACTATTTTGAGCGTTTTGCCGCCGTCACCCGGCGAGTTCCGGTGATCGCCATCGACGGTCCGTCCGCCTCCGGCAAGGGGACGGTCGCTGCGCGGGTGGCCGCCGCACTAGGCTGGCACTACCTCGATTCCGGCGCGCTTTATCGCCTGGCCGCGCTGGCTGCCCAGCGCGCCGGCGTGGCTTGGGACGACGAAGCGCAGGTGGCAGCGATCGCCGCCGGCCTTGACGTACTTTTCGGCGAGGATTCCATCCTGTTGGCTGGCGAGGAGGTTGGCGAAGCGATTCGCAGCGAGGAAATATCGTCCGGGGCGTCACGGGTCGCTGCCTTGCCGGCTGTACGTGCAGCACTGCTTTTTCGTCAGCGCGCCTTCCGGCAGGCGCCGGGGCTGGTCGCTGACGGGCGCGATATGGGCTCGGTCGTGTTTCCGGACGCGAGCCCTAAAGTCTTCCTCACGGCGAGCGTCGAAGTGCGTGCGGAGAGGCGCTATAAGCAGTTGATCGAAAAAGGAATCGCTGCTAAACTTCCGCCTCTTTTGCTGGATTTGCGCGAACGCGACGAACGCGACAGCCAACGCAGTGTCGCGCCTTTGCAGCAAAACAGGGATGCCAGATTACTCGATACCACCCATCTGACCATTGAAAATGCAGTGGCGCAGGTGCTGGTCTGGGCAAATAAGGCGTCAACGTAAAGGCGACTCGGCATGTGCCGGGCGTCATTGGTGTTACCAGTTCGAGGCGTCGTTCCGTTTGCCCTATAGCTTCTGATCAGGGTGTCCTGCGTGACGGAGCGGCAAGAATTGGTAATCGTGTTCAACTCACCCCGCAATGTTGCGGTTAGGTCCCTTACATGTCTGCTAATCCCGTCAATCAAGAAAGTTTTGCCGATCTTTTCGAAGAGAGCCTCGCGCGCCAGGAAATGCGCCAAGGCGAAGTCATTACTGCGGAAGTCGTGCGCGTCGACCAGAACTTCGTGGTTGTTAACGCCGGACTGAAGTCCGAAAGCTACATCGATGTTGAAGAATTCCTGAACGATCAGGGCGAACTCGAAGCCAAAGTCGGCGATTTCGTCCAGGTCGCCATTGAGCAGCTCGAGAATGGTTTCGGCGAAACCCGCCTCTCGCGCGATCGCGCCAAGCGCGTCGCTGCATGGAACTACCTCGAAGCCGCCCTGAACGAGGGTACCCTCGTTACCGGCACCATCACCGGCAAGGTGAAGGGTGGTCTGACCGTTATGGCCAATAGCGTCCGCGCCTTCCTGCCAGGTTCGCTGGTCGACATGCGTCCGGTCAAGGACACCACGCCGTACGAAGGCAAGACCTACGAATTCAAGGTCATCAAACTCGACCGCAAGCGCAACAACGTGGTCGTCTCCCGTCGTGCCGTGCTCGAAGCCAGCGTTGGCGAAGAGCGCGAAGCATTGCTCGCTAACCTCAAGGAAGGCAGCATCGTCAAGGGTATCGTCAAGAATATCACCGACTACGGCGCCTTCGTCGACCTCGGCGGTATCGATGGCCTGTTGCACATCACCGATCTGGCCTGGCGCCGTGTCCGTCACCCGTCCGAAGTTCTGGCCGTTGGCGACGAAGTGCAAGCCAAGATCCTCAAGTTTGACCAGGAAAAGAACCGCGTCTCGCTGGGCCTCAAGCAGCTCGGCGAAGATCCGTGGGTCGGCATCTCGCGCCGTTATCCGCAGAGCACTCGCCTGTTCGGTAAGGTCACTAACCTCACCGACTACGGCGCCTTCGTCGAAATCGAACAGGGTATCGAAGGCCTGGTGCACGTCTCCGAAATGGACTGGACCAACAAGAACGTTCATCCTTCCAAGGTTGTCCAGCTCGGCGACGAAGTCGAAGTCATGATCCTCGAGATCGACGAAGACCGCCGTCGTATCTCCCTCGGCATGAAGCAGTGCGCTGCCAATCCGTGGGACGATTTCTCGATGAACCACAAGAAGGGCGACAAGGTCCGTGGCGCCATCAAGTCGATCACCGATTTCGGCGTGTTCATCGGCCTGCCGGGCGGTATTGACGGTCTGGTGCACCTGTCTGACTTGTCGTGGTCCGTCCCTGGCGAAGAAGCGATCCGCAACTTCAAGAAGGGCGACGAGGTCGATGCCGTGGTTCTGGCCATCGACACCGACAAGGAGCGTATCTCCCTCGGTATCAAGCAGCTTGACGGTGATCCTTACACCAGCTACATCGCTACCCACGAGAAGAACGCCATCGTACGCGGTACGATCAAGTCCGTTGATGCCCGTGGTGCCGTGGTGACGCTCGATGGCGACATGGACGGTTATCTGCGTGCTTCCGAAGTGTCTCGTGATCGCATCGACGACCTGACCAAAGTCTACAAGGAAGGTGACGAGATCGAAGCGATGATCATCAACGTCGACCGCAAGTCGCGTTCGATCAATCTGTCGATCAAGGCGAAGGATCAGGCTGAGCAGCACGAGGCGATGCAGAAGTTTTCTGCGGATAGCAGCGCTAGCTCGGGAACGACCAACCTCGGTGCTCTGCTGAAGGCCAAGCTGAACAACCCGCAATAAGGTAAAGCATGACCAAATCCGAGCTGATTGCCCGGCTGGCGGAACGCTTTCCCCAGCTGGTGGCGAAGGATGCCGATTTTGCGGTCAAGATGATTCTCGATGCGTTGTCAGAGGCTCTGGCCAGCGGCGACCGCATCGAGATTCGCGGGTTCGGCAGTTTTGCGCTGAACTATCGACCGCCGCGTGTTGGCAGAAATCCAAAGTCCGGCGACAAAGTCAGCGTGCCGGAAAAATGGGTGCCGCATTTTAAGGCGGGCAAGGAATTGCGCGAGCGCGTCGATAGCGCGCTCCAAGCAATGTGAATCGCAAGAGAGCTGTGGTAAATTGCGGGCGGCAACGAAAGTTGCCGCCTTTTTCATTCGTGGAAGGTGATTAATGCGTGCCTTGCTGTGGGCTTCGCGAATTTTTATTTTTCTGTTCCTGTTCGCCTTCGCGCTCAAGAACACTGACCCGGTCAGCGTCCGCTTCTTTTTCGATACGGCCTGGCAGGCGCCACTTGTGATCGTTGTCCTCGCGTTCTTTGTTGGCGGTGCTTTGATTGGCGTACTGTCCTTGCTCGGCACCATTTTTGGCCTGCGTCGTGAGGCAGCCGTTCTGCGCCGCGAGTTGAAGCAGGCGCAGGGCGAGGCAAAGCTCGGTGCCATCAATCAAACACCCCAAAATTGAGCGCAAGCTTTGGCGATTGAATGATCGAATTCGAATACTGGCAACTGTTGCTCTTCCCCCTGTTCTTCGGGCTCGGCTGGGCGGCGGCGCGCATCGATATCCGCCATCTCGTGCAGGAGTCGCGCTCGCTGCCGCGCTCATATTTTCAGGGTCTCAACTTCCTGCTCAACGAGCAGCCTGATCGGGCCATCGAATCCTTTGTCGATGCCGTTAAGGTCGATCCGCAAACGATCGAACTTCATTTCGCCTTGGGCGGGTTGTTCCGTCGGCGCGGTGAGATGGAGCGCGCGATTCGTATGCATCAGAATCTCATCGAGCGTGAAGACTTGCCGCAAGACCTGAAGCTGCAAGCCCTTGCCGAACTGGGGCAAGACTATCTCAAGGCCGGCCTGCTCGACCGCGCCGAAGAAATCTACGACAAGCTACGCGACTCGGCGCTCGCCGAAGACGCCAAACGTAATCTGCTCGAAATCTATCAGCTCGAAAAGGATTGGGAGAAGGCGATCGCCATTGCGGCCGAACTTCCCGACGTGGCGTCGCATAAGGAAATTGCCGAGTACTACTGTGAGCTCGCCGCCACGGAAATGATGCACTCGCGTCGCGATGTGGCCGCCGAACATCTGCGCACAGCGCTCGAGCGTAATCGCAAATGCGTGCGTGCCAGCCTCTTGCAGGGCGATCTTGAAGCGCAGCAGGACGATGTCGCGCAGGCCATCGACTCCTGGCAGCGTATCGAACAACAAGATCCGACGTGTCTGGCCCTGGTGGCACAGCGCCTCCTCGATGCTTATCGGAAACTGGAGCGCCGCGAGGAAGGTTTGCAGCTCTTGCGGGGCTATCTTGAGCGTTATCCCTCGCTTGATTTACTCGATGTCGTCTTTCAGCTGGTGCTCGAAGGCGAAGGTGCCGACGCGGCGTACCGCCTGGTCCGCGACGAGCTCAAGCGCAACCCGACGCTGCTCGGTTTCGACAAGTTGCTCGAAGCGCGCTTGCTGGTGGCGTCGCCGGATACCCGCCCCGATCTGGAATTGGCCAAGGGGATCGTGCAAGGCTACACACGCCGTCTTGCCCGCTATCGGTGCGATAATTGCGGCTTCAAAGCGCGCCAGTTTTACTGGCGCTGCCCGGCTTGCGGCGGTTGGGAAACCTACTCGCCAAAGCGCACTGAAGAATTCGATCTGACACCTTAGGAGTACGCTTTGAAAGTTACCGTCGTTGGAACCGGCTATGTTGGCTTGGTGAGCGGCACCTGTCTTGCCGAAGTCGGCAACGACGTGTTGTGTCTTGATGTCGATCCCGAAAAAATCCGTATTCTGCAGGAAGGCGGTATCCCGATCTTCGAACCGGGCCTGCTCGACATGGTCAAGCGCAACGTTATCGCCGGTCGGCTGCGCTTCACGACCGATGTGGTCGAGGCCGTCGCGCACGGCACCATCCAGTTCATTGCCGTTGGCACGCCCGCCGATGAGGATGGTTCCGCCGACTTGCAATACGTCACGGCCGCCGCGCGCAGCATCGGCAAGCACATGACTGACTTCAAGGTGGTCGTCGACAAGTCGACCGTGCCGGTCGGTACGGCCGACAAGGTCCGTGCGGCGATCGCCGACGAATTGCGGCAGCGTGGCGCAAAGATCGACTACAGCGTCGTGTCCAATCCCGAATTTCTCAAGGAAGGCGCCGCCGTTGACGACTTCATGCGCCCTGACCGCATCGTCATCGGGGCCGAGGATGAACGTGCCGTTGAAGCCATGCGTGCGCTTTACGCGCCGTTTCAGCGCAATCACGAACGCCTGATCATCATGGACGTGCGTTCCGCCGAATTGACCAAATATGCCGCCAACGCCATGCTGGCGACGCGCATCAGCTTTATGAACGAACTGGCCAATTTGGCCGAGAAGTTGGGCGCCGATATCGAGCATGTACGCCAAGGGATCGGCTCAGACCCGCGTATCGGCTACCACTTTCTTTATCCGGGCTGCGGCTATGGTGGTTCTTGTTTTCCGAAAGACGTGCAGGCGCTGCAGCGCACGGCGCGCCTGGACGCAGGCGTCGAACTCAAGGTACTCAATGCCGTCGAGGAAGCCAACGACGACCAGAAGCGCGTCCTGTCCGCCAAGGTCAGGGCGAAGTTCGGCAACGATCTGAGCGGCCGCAAGTTCGCGGTATGGGGCCTGGCCTTCAAGCCCAACACCGACGATATGCGCGAAGCCCCGAGCCGCTATCTGCTCGCCGACCTGTTCGCCGCGGGCGCTACGGTCACGGCCTATGACCCGGTGGCCATGCCCGAAGCGCAGCGCATTTTTGCCGGTGAAACGCGCCTGGCTTATGCGGAGAATCCGATGGCCGCGCTGGATGGCGCCGATGCCTTGATCATTGTCACCGAATGGAAGGAATTCCGTAGTCCGGCGTTCGACGCGGTGAAGGCCAAGCTCAAACAACCGGTGATCTTCGACGGACGCAACCTCTACGAGCCGAAAACGCCACGCAGCTTTGGGATCGAGTACTTCTCCATCGGACGCAAATGATGCGTTTGGGCAATCTATCGACGGCGCGACTGCTCATCGTCGGCGACGTGATGCTGGATCGCTACTGGTTCGGCGACGTGTCACGCATTTCGCCGGAAGCGCCGGTGCCGGTCGTCAAGATTGAGCGCAGCGAAGAGCGGCCGGGCGGGGCGGCCAACGTGGCGCGCAACGCAGCCGCCCTGGGTGCGCAAGTGGGACTGCTCTCGGTGGTCGGGGACGACGAAGCGGGTGCCAGTCTTGCGCGTCTGATGGACGATGGATCAATCAAAGCCAGTCTGCACGTCGACCCGGCGATCAGCACGACCGTCAAGCTGCGCGTCATCGGCCGGCAGCAGCAGCTGCTGCGCATTGATTTCGAGACGCCACCATCACGTGAAGTGCTACGCGCCAAGCTCATCGAATTCGAGGCGCGTTTGCCGGACTGTGACGTCCTGGTCCTCTCCGATTACGGCAAGGGCGGCCTGACGCACATCAGCGAGATGATTCGCCTGGCGCGTGCGGCGGGCAAGAAGGTGTTGGTCGATCCGAAAGGCGACGACTATGCCAAGTACGCCGGGGCGACGATCATTACACCGAATCGTTCCGAGCTGCGCGAGGTGGTCGGTCGCTGGAAGGACGATGCGGAACTGGAGCGCAAGGCCGAGACGCTGCGCAGCGAACTCGGATTGGAAGCGCTGCTGGTCACACGTAGCGAGGAAGGCATGTCGCTCTTTCATGACGCCGGCGCGGTGCATCAGAAGGCTGTGGCGCGCGAGGTGTTCGATGTCTCGGGGGCTGGCGACACGGTGATCGCGACACTGGCCGTGATGCTGGCGCAGGGCGCCGGTTGGGCCGAAGCGGTTCATGTCGCCAATGTCGCGGCTGGCGTGGTCGTTGGCAAGCTCGGCACCGCCGTGGTGACGCGCGACGAACTTGAAGCAGCACTGAAGTGAGGTAAGACCATGTACACCATCGTGACCGGCGCCGCCGGTTTCATCGGCTCCAATCTCGTCAAGGCGCTCAACGAGCGCGGCGTGACCAAGATCATCGCGGTCGACAATCTGAGCCGCGCCGACAAATTCAAAAATCTCGTCGATTGCGAGCTTGCCGACTACCTCGATAAGGAGGAATTCATCGAAAGGCTGCTGGCCGGCCACTTCGACGGCGATGTCGAGGCCATCTTCCACCAGGGGGCCTGTTCCGACACCATGGAAACTGACGGCCGTTACATGATGGAGAACAACTATCGCTACTCGCTTGGTCTCCTCGACTGGTGCCTGGATCAGGAGGTCCAGTTGCTCTATGCATCGAGCGCAGCGACTTATGGTGGCGGCAGCGTGTTCAAGGAAGAACGGCAGTACGAGGCGCCGCTCAACGTCTACGGATATTCGAAATTTCTGTTCGACCAGATTGTGCGTCAGCGGTTGGCAGAAGTGGGGTCGTTCAATTCACAGGTGGTTGGCTTCCGTTACTTCAACGTTTACGGTCCTCGCGAGTCGCACAAGGGGCGCATGGCCTCGGTGGCCTTTCACCATTACAACCAGTTCCTCGCGGACGGCAAGGTTAAGCTCTTCGAGGGCTGCAATGGCTATGCCAACGGCGAGCAGCAACGCGATTTTGTCTATGTTGGCGATGTTGCCAAGGTCAATCTGCATTTCCTCGATCACCCTAGCAAGTCGGGCATCTTCAACCTGGGGACCGGGCACGCACAAAGTTTCAACGATGTCGCGGTGGCCAGCGTCAATGGCTGTCGTGCGCTGGCCGGCCAGGACTCGCTGCCGCTCGAACAGCTTCTGCGGCAAGGGCTGATCGAGTACATTCCCTTCCCGGAAGCACTCAAGGGCAAGTACCAGAGCTTCACACAGGCCGACCTGGCGAAGCTGCGCAGCGCGGGCTACGACGCGTCGTTCGCCAGCGTAGGGGAAGGCGTCGCGCAATACGTTCAATGGCTGAATGCCCGTGTATAAAACGCTCGAAGACTACGTCGGCGGCACCCCGCTGGTGCGCCTGAAACGCCTTCCCGGCGCGGCCATCGAGGCGCGTGGCAATATTATTTTGGCCAAGCTCGAGGGCAACAATCCAGCGGGTTCGGTCAAGGACCGGCCCGCACTGTCGATGATCTCGCGCGCCGAACAGCGCGGCGAGATTAAGCCTGGCGACACGCTGATCGAGGCCACCTCGGGCAATACCGGTATTGCGTTGGCTATGGCCGCGGCGATGGGGGGGTACCGCATGATCCTCGTTATGCCGGAGAACCAGAGTGTCGAGCGCCGGCAGACGATGCGCGCTTTCGGCGCCGAACTGGTCCTGACACCGAAGAACGGCGGTATGGAACTGGCGCGCGACGTTGCCGAGAAAATGCGCAGTGAAGGGCGTGGCTTTATCCTCGACCAGTTCGCCAATCCTGACAATCCCCTGGCTCACTACGAAGGAACCGGGCCGGAGATCTGGCGCGAGACGGAAGGATGTGTCACGCACTTCGTTAGCAGCATGGGGACGACCGGCACGATCATGGGCGTCTCGCGCTATCTCAAGGAGCAAAATCCGGCGGTCTGCGTCGTCGGCTGCCAGCCCGCGGAGGGCTCGCAGATTCCGGGCATCCGCAAGTGGCCGGAAGCCTATCTGCCGAGGATTTTTGACCGTTCGCGTATTGACCGCGTCGAGTCTGTCTCGCAGACCGAAGCCGAAGAAATGACCCGGCGCCTGGCCCGTGAGGAAGGTATTTTTGCCGGCATCTCCTCGGGTGGAGCACTGGCTGTTGCGCTCAGGTTGGCGAGCGAACTGGACAACGCGACGATTGTCAGCATCGTTTGCGACCGCGGCGACCGTTACCTCTCGACCGGCATCTTTCCGGCCTGAGGGCGCCTCGTGAAGCCTGTCCTCGTTTTCGATATCGAAACCATCCCGGATGTGCCGGGACTGCGACGCCTGCACGAACTCGGCCCTTCTCTGTTGGATGCCGAAGTCGCCGAACTGGCGTTCCAGCAGTGCCGCGCGCAGAATGGTGGCGACTTCCTGCCGCTCCATTTGCAGCGGATTGCCGTGATCTCTTGTGCGCTGCGCGTCGGCAATGAGTTTCGCGTCTGGTCGTTGGCCGAGCCAGAGCTGGGCGAGGCTGAAATCATCCAGCGCTTTTTCGATGGCGTCGAGAAATTTACGCCGCAGATTGTCTCGTGGAACGGCGGCGGCTTCGACCTGCCGGTACTGCACTACCGCGGCCTGATTCATGGTGTCATCGCGCCGCGCTACTGGGATCTGGGCGACGGCGACTATGCGGACAGCCGCGACTTCAAGTTGAACAACTACATCAGCCGCCACCACACGCGGCATCTTGATCTGATGGACTTGCTGGGCAGGTATCAGCTTTGTGCCAGTGCGCCGCTCGACGATCTGGCCAAGCTGATCGGTTTTCCCGGGAAGCTCGGCATGGACGGCAGCCAAGTATGGCAAGCCTGGCAGTCCGGCAAGTTCGCCGAGATCCGCGACTATTGCGAAACCGACGTGCTCAACACCTACCTTGTTGCGACCCGTTTTCGCCTAATGCGCGGCGAGTTGTCGCGTGACGCGTACGAGGGTGAAATCGCTTTTGTACGAGGTGAACTGGCGAATCTCGATAAGCCGCATTGGCGTGAATTTCTGGCGGCTTGGCTGTAGAAGCTTGCCACGGCAATCGCTTACGCAAATGTCGTAAACCCCTGACCAACCTCGCGCAATAACCGTTTACGATCAAGCGCTTATGACGGGAGCTTGTAAACCCACGCAAAATCGCGTCTACTCTCAGGCTTTATGGGGAGGCGAAGATGACGTTGCAGGAAGCGTTTGAGCAGGTAGAAGATCATCGTAGC
>Ga0209125_1001277_pt1 | contig 24501 bp, 15 predicted proteins | sample BarGraIncub1131A_FD_184503 | JGI IMG/M metagenome (GOLD analysis project Ga0209125, IMG submission 184503) | Arctic peat soil microbial communities from Barrow, Alaska - Barrow Graham LP Incubations 11-31A (SPAdes) (version 2) | ecosystem: Environmental > Terrestrial > Soil > Wetlands > Peat... | reverse complement strand
ATTGCTTCAGTTGAGTTATCATTACCGCGCATAATTATCCTCAATGTTTTCAAGTAATTATGTGTGGCACTATAGCAGGAAATGGCAAATTTAGCTATATCAAAGGGGTGCGTTTTTCAACACCCTGCTAGTGCACCACCTGGTCTCCGACTACTACCTGCAGCTGGACATTTTCAAGAAGGTGACGGTCGATGCGGCGATTCTTACCGATCCCCGAAGCGCCCCCGATGAGATCGACCGGGTCATCGGTAACGCACTACTCCGGAAACTCCCGGTTTACCTGGAACTTCCCGCGGACATGGCGCACGCTCCGTGCCGCCCGCCGACCTCCCTTAACCGCTCCCTAACGCCGCACTCCGATGAGGAGAGCCTGAAGAGATCTCTTCGGGATGCGTCCGCCTTGCTCAACCGCGCGGGAAATCCGGTCGTGCTGGCGGGCATCGAGGCGCTCCGCTTCGGTTTGGGTGGTGCTCTGCTGCAGCTGGTGGAACTGGTCGAGTTTTCCTTTGCCACCATGCTCAGCAGCAAAGCCGTGCTGCCGGAACTGCACCCCCAGTTCATCGGGATCTACCAAGGGGGCTGGAGTCGCGCGGCGGTCAGCCGGCAGGTCGAATCGTCCGACTGCCTGCTCTCCCTGGGAGCCTGGATGACCGATCTCGATACCGGACTGTTCAGCGACCATCTTGACGTCAGTCGCATGATCGTGGCCGCTAACGGTCAGGTACATATCGGCAGCCAGAGTTACCCGAACGTGCAACTGGGTGACTTTATCCTCGGGCTTTTGCCCGTCGTGCATCCCCGTTCCTACCTGGCCTCCCATCCGGTGGCATCGCAAAATGTCCGGTCGCCGTTCATCCCCGACCCGGCGCGCAAGCTGACGGCGCTTCGCCTGTATGAGAGGCTGGACAACTTCCTCGATGACCGGATGATCCTTTTGGCCGAACCGGGCGATGCCTTCTGCGCCGCGCTCGATTTCCATGTGGAAGAGTCCGAGAATTTCATCGTCCAGGCCTACTATTCCTCCATCGGCTACTGCACCCCGGCCGCTCTCGGAGTGGCGTTCGCCCGTCCCGGCAAGCGACCTGTTGTGCTCACCGGGGACGGCGCCTTTCAGATGACCGCCCAGGAGCTCTCCACCCTGATCAGACGGCGCTGTCCCGCCATCATCCTGCTGATAAATAACGACGGCTACCTGGTGGAACGGGTGCTGCACGAGGATGGTCCCTACAACGACATCCAGATGTGGAACTATGCCGACCTGCCGGCGGCTTTGGGCGGCGCCGATCATGCCGTCGGCATCAGGGTGACCACCGAGCGTGAACTGGAAGGCGCCCTGACGTCCGCCGCCAAGGGTGAGGATAAACTTTTCCTGATAGAGATCTGTCTGCCCGACCGTGACTGCTCGGCCGGCTTGAAGCAGCTGGGTGAGACCTTCAGGGGGATTGCGCCAGGCGGCGAAAAAAAATCAGCATGATGGACGGTGACCGGACGACACGGCTGTATCGGGAGATCAGATGTTAGCAAACAGAAGCATCGCCTACAAACTTGTCCTGGTTATCACGGTATGCAGCGCCGTTATCTTCACGGTAACGATCGGCTATTTCTATCATAGCTCCCGTGTCGTCCTGGAAAGGGAACTGGAAAGCAATGCCCGCAACCTGGTGCTTGCCTCTGTGAACAGGGTGGAGACGGAACTTGCCTCCATCGGCAAGGTTGCCGAGGGGGTAACCCGTTCCCTGGAGACAGGCGACTACTCCGAGGCATCGCTTAACACGTTGCTGAAGGGGACACTGGAGGGTAACAAGGAGATTTATGGCATCGGTGCCGCTTTCGAACCCGATGCCTCCGGTATCCGGGTGAAGCCCTTCGTGCCCTATTTCTACCGCAAAGACGGACAGATGATCTTTACCAAGGAAGATGATTTCGGGTTTCTCGCCCTGGAGTGGTACCGGAAGCCGAAGCTGTTGGGGGAAAAAGCGTGGACGGAGCCGTATTTCGACGCGGGCAGCGGCGGCATGCTGATGACCAGCTGTTCGGTCCCGTTCTTTACCGGCAAAGGAGAGACAAGAAAAATCGGCGGAGTCGTGGTGGCTGACGTCTCCCTGGATCGGCTGACTGAAATCGTCGATTCCATCAAGGTGCTGCAAACCGGATACAGTTTCCTGCTCTCCAGTAAAGGGGCGGTGCTTACCCACCCGGACAAAAAGATGATCATGAACGGGACCATCTTCACTGTCGCCAAGGCGCGGAACAACCCGACCCTGCGCGATATCGGCCGGAAGATGACCCGTGGCGAGTCCGGTTTTACGCCCTATAACGACACCCGCGGCATCAAGAGCTGGATGTATTACGCGCCGGTTTCCTCGACCGGGTGGACCCTGGCGGTGGTATTCCCCGAGGCGGAACTGTTCGCCGAGGTGCGCTCACTCACCCTGACCGTCGCTTTAATGGGCTTTGCCGGGATTTTACTTCTTGCCGCGGCGGTGGCATTGATCGCCCGCTCCATGACCACGCCGCTTCAGGTCCTGGCCGGCGCAACGGCGCTGATCGCTGCGGGGGATTTTGACGCGGAACTGCCAGCTGTCCGTTCCCAGGATGAGGTGGGGCAACTCACCCAGGCCTTTATCGCCATGAACCAGGCGCTGAAGGAATACATCAGGGACCTGACCGAGACCACCGCCGCCAAGGAGCGCATCCAGAGCGAACTCCAGGTGGCCACCGACATCCAGGCCAGCCTGCTGCCACGGATTTTCCCGGCGTTTCCCGATCGTCCCGAGTTCGATATATTCGCCTCGATGGATCCGGCTAAGGAGGTGGGGGGCGATTTTTACGATTTCTTTTTCATTGACGGCAACAATCTCTGCTTCCTGATCGCCGATGTCGCCGGCAAGGGGGTGCCTGCAGCGCTGTACATGATGGTGGCGAAAACCCTGCTGAAGTCGGAGGGACAGCGGCTGGGAGAGCCGGACCAGATCCTGTCGTATGTCAATAACGTGCTTGCCGCCGACAACGACAGCTGCATGTTCGCCACGGTATTCTGCGCCATTCTGGATATCAGAAGCGGAGAAGTGCGCTTTGCCAACGCCGGGCATAACCCGCCGCTGCTGATCGACGCATCAGGAACACGCTATCTCGTCGTGAAACCAGGATTTGTGCTGGGCCCGATGGAGGATACGACGTACGAAACCGAGCGACTCACTTTGCAGCCGGGGGACACTCTTTTCCTCTATACGGATGGCGTGACCGAGGCGACCAATGTTGCCGATGAGCTGTATGGCGAACCGCAGTTGCTGGCTGCCCTGCAGAGCGGCCCCACAGAGGGGCTTACGGACATGCTTCACAACATCCGTGCCGAAGTAACATTGCACGCCAATGGCGCGCCGCAATCCGACGACGTTACAATGGTGGCATTAAAATACAGAGGTGCCGTGAATTAACATGCGACTGACAATGAAAAACAAGAACCAGAAACACCGGAAACAGCTATGACCACCGACACAATCAAGCCATACCGCTTCATCATCTGGTGTGCCGCTACTGCTGCGTTTCTCTGCAGCTTTGACGGCTCGGTTGTCGCGGTCTCGCTCCCATCGATGGCACGCAGTATGGGTGCAGGAATGGATATCGCCACCTGGGTGACAGCCGGATATATGGTTGCGCTTAGCTGTGCACTGCTTCCGGCGGGGCGACTGGTTGACCGGTTCGGCCCCTTTGTCATCTTTCAATGGGGGTTTGTCGGTTTTGCTCTTGCATCTGCAGGCTGCAGCGCCAGCCCGGGCATATCGGCCCTGATTCTCATGAGATGGCTGCAGGGACTTGTTGCTGGAATGCTGGTCGTGGCGGCCTTTGCCATCATCCCGCGTACCGTGCCGGCACCCGAACGTGCCGGAGCCTTTGCACTGCTGACAGTACTATCGTCAATCGGGATTTCTCTGGGAGCGCCATTGGGAGGTTTTCTGACGGAATATGCATCCTGGCGCTGGATATTTGCCATAAATATCCCGGTCGGACTGGCGGCAGCTATTCTGGTAAAACAGCATGTAGCACCCGATCAAATCGCTGACACAGCTACATCCAAAGAGCTTGACCCGATTGCCACTCTGGCCGGGGCTGTGGCTTTGGCAACAGCTCTTATCGCGCTCAATCGCGTGGGCATGTGGGGATGGACCAACAGCAAGACGCTCCTCCTCTGTGGCGTCTCTGTATTTGCCGGCGGCTGGTTTTCATACCGCGAGCGAATCGGAACCGCCCCATTGATCGCCTGGGAAGCCTTCAGTTCACCGATAATCAGACGTGGCTTCACTCTGGCGACCATTGCCTACCTTTACCTGGCCGGCTTCCAGCTGTTGTTTCCATTTTATTTGGTTGAGCACCGGGGGTTTTCAACTGCACAGGTGGGAGGATCACTGCTGGCCTATTCCCTACCGCTTATGGCAGCAGGCAGCCTCTCCGCCCGGATCAGCCGGCGCTTCGGGCTGCATAGGACTCAGGCGGCAGCGATGCTGCTGGTATCGCTGGGATCACTGCTGCTGGCATTGGGGACGGCGCCTCTCTTGCTGTTTCCGGGCATGGCCGGCTGCGGTATCGGATTCGGGCTCTTTACCTCACCCAACAATGCTGCCGTTATGAGTGGCGCTGCCCCCGGCGAGCAAGGGAGGGTTGCCGGCACTTTTCAGACGTTAATCCGGGTTTCTGTCGCCAGCGGGGCGGTCTGTTTCGAGGCGCTGCAGCGTCAGGCAAGCACGACATTGCAAAGGTTCGCTCATACGGCGCCTGATGCCGATGAACTTGGTTTCCGTACTGCGTTTCTTGCGGGCGCGCTGCTTTGCCTCCTGGTGGCAGGGTTTGCCGTGCGCCGACTGCATGAAAAAGAGGTTTCGCACCTCGATACTCACATAAAATCCGAAGCCGATCAGCTTGAAGGAGCCGCGTAATGAAACCTGTTGAATCCGTAATAAGCCTCCCCTCGCAGCTGAGGTTTATCAGTCCGGCGCTCGCATTCATCCGGGCCACCGCAGCCTCCTGCGGCTTTTCCGATGTGGCGCTTAACGAGATCGAAGTTGCGTCTGAAGAGGCACTGACAAATGTCATTGATCATGCATTTGAGGGTCATTGCGATGAAACATTCAGAATTTCTGTAGGTTTCACTGAGGCCGATTTTTTGATAACAATTTATGAGAAGGGCATGCCCTTCAGTCCCGACAGGGTGGCGGATTACGATCCGGGAAAACTCGAAAATACACTGGAAACAGCCGGTCTTGGCGTCTTCCTGATGAAAAAAATGATGGACGATGTTGTCTTTAAAAACCTTGGCCGCGATGGAAAATCACTCACACTGGTCAAACATATCAAGGATGGCCAGAGAAACGGGATGATGCAAAGCGACGAAAGTGATCTGCCGGGCAAAAGACAACCGGATGCCGCTAAAAATATTTCCTTCGAAATCCGTCCGTTCAGGCCGGAAGATGCACTGGAAATATCGCAATGCGCCTATAAAGCTTACGGCTACACCTATGAACCCTACATATATTTTCCCGAACAGATTGTTGAAATGAACACGAGCGGAAAACTGCACTCCTTTGTCGCTGCCGATACAAACACGGGCGAAATAGTGGCCCATAGTGCTTTCAAATATAAAAACCCGGGTGACCGTTTAGCCGAATTGGGCGTGGCTTTTGTCAAGCCCGACTATAGAAGCTCGGGAATTTTCAACGCTTTGACCAATTTCTGTCATGAGAAGGCAATAGAGCTTCATTTATTCGGCTCCTTTGTAAGGGCGGTGACGAGTCATATCGGTTCACAAAAAGTAGCTGACAACATGGGCTACATGATATGCGGCGTATTGCTCGGACTATTTCCCGCAGATGTCGATTTCAAGGCGCTTGCCGGAAAGATACGGCAAAAGGAAACCGGGCTTTTGCTATACCGCCATCTGTGTGAAGGAAGCGAAAGAACGATCTACCTCCCTTTACGGCATACAGAGATTGTGCTGGAAATGTTCCGCTCTTTTAAAATCTCCGTGCGATGTGGCGAAAGCAGCGCAGGGCCAACTAATGAACAGAGCCGGATACATGTGGAGGTGGTCCCGGTTCTCAATATTGCCGAGGTGGAAATCGGTTCCATCGGAGTCGATATTGTACCCGAGTTGCAGGCGAACATTCATACACTCTGCCTGAAACATATAGATATGATATTCCTCCACATTGACATGGAAGAGCCGAGCAGTCCGTTTGTCGTTCAGCAGTGCGAAAAGATGGGGTTTTTCTTTTCCGGTGTCCTTCCGTTCGGCATGAACAACCGGCATGAAATTATTCTGCAATATATGAATAATATCAATATAAATTTCGACATCATAAAACCTTATTCACAGAACGCGGTCGATATTTTACAGTATGTAAAATCAGCCCGTACCGGAGAGAACTGATGGTCGGTAACCGTATTGTTTCCAGGATAGCGCAACTTTTCGACAAGGACACCTTCACCTTCTATGTTCCGGACCGGAATAACGGTTTTGTGACCGGGTGCGGGAAAGTTAATGGCAGTGATGTCATGGCCTCCTTCATCGATCCCGATGTAATGCCTGAGAGCCCTTTTACAGGGCTTCAGGATCATCTTGCACTTCTGGATAACGCACTTGAGAAAAAGGTTCCAATACTCTTTGTCATGGACACCCCTGCTCACCACAACACCGCCGGCAAGACTCCTTTTCCCAAAGATCCGGCACGGCTTCTGGCGGACAAGAACGGCATTGGCCGGATGTACTCCACCCACGCCAGGCTTTCCGGCAAAGTCCCTCAGGTTGCGGTAGTACTCGGTAGGCTCGGCGCTTCGCTGACTTTTCCAGTGGCATTATGCGATGCGGCAGTAATGGTTGAGTCTGCCGGAATGAGCATAGGAAGGCCCGACGTTGTGGAAAAAATGTTTTCGCAACCGATCGATTACAAGGATCTCGGCGGTGCCGCGATGCATTATTTCCTTTCGGGATCCATAGACCATGTGGCAGCGGATGAGGCTGAGGCTTTTTCGTGGGTCAGGAATTACTTGGGCTGTATGAAAACCGGGAGGTCAAACGAATATCTGCCACCGGAACTCGATAGTGCGGCGCTCGAACGGAGTGTTCCGAAAAATCCCAACGTGGCGTTTGATACTCATCAGGTTATCCGGGGGATTGCAGACGCCGGAGCAATACTCGAATTAAGAGCCGGCATTGCCCGTGAACTTATTACCGGTTTCGTACGGATTAACGGACGCGTAACCGGTATTGTCGCAAACAATTCAGCAGTACGGGGCGGACTTTTTTTCCCTGAGACGTGTCGAAAGTCGTCCCGCTTCGTTTCCATCTGTGATTCTTTCGGCATCCCCATGGTTTTTCTTGCTGACGACGCCGGATTTATGGTGGGGCCGCAGGTTGAACAGGCCGGTGCAATCAGGGAAGCATCCCTTCTGTTCTCAACCATTGCCAACGCTGCTGTTCCAAGACTCTCAGTCGTTATGCGCCGTGACTATACCGCCGGCGTTTACGCAATGGCCGGTCCCGGTTTTGACCCGGAGCGTTTCATTGCGCTTCCCGGTGCAGTCATCTCCATATACGGCAAAGTTGTCGCCGAAAAACTTGCCACACGTGGTTTTGACGACAAGGAAAATGAGTCCTTGCTCGAAATGATGAGTGGTGCAGAAAATCCGCATACATTGGTGGAGATGGGACTGCTGGACGAAGTTGTTGAAATAGGTGCGTTACGTTCAACTATTGCCGCTTTTCTGGGTAACGTCTCTGACAGAGTCACCGGAAGCGGGAAGCCTGTGGTGCTGGTTTAGAAAGGCAAACCATAATTCTCTGAAAACAAGGAATACTCTATGAAAAAAGTGCCGCTGTTAGCCATCGTCTGGCTGGCGCTCTTCACGGTTCTTGCCGGTTGCAGCAAAACAGAAAAGGTTATTACCAGCCTTGATGATGCAAAAAACGCGAAAATCGGCGTGATGACCGGCTCTACCGGGGAAGCTGTTGCTGTCGCGAGGTTTCCCGACGCCCGGGTCAAAAGCTTTGATGACATCATGGACGCTGTCGCGGCCATGAAATCCGGGCAGCTCGATGCCATCATGACACTCATTCCCGCGGCGCTTCAGGTCGCCAAGAAGAATCCGGAATTCCGGCTGCTGCCGGAACCGCTTGATAGCGAGGATACGGCCATTGCCATAAAGAAAGGCAATGATGAGCTGCTGACTGCGGTGAACGGGATCATCTCCGCGCTAAAGGCCGACGGCACACTGTCGGATATGAAGAAGCGCTGGCTGAAACCGGATTTGTCCCCCTATCAAGAACTTAACATTGAGTCTCCCAAGCAAGGGAAAGTGCTCAAAATAGGGGTGAGCGCCACGCGGGAGCCGTTCAGTTTTGTGGATAAAGATGGCCGGGTGACCGGTCACGACGGCGAGCTTGCCCGTATTATCGGCGCCAGACTCGCTAGGCCGGTCGAGTTTTCCAACATGAAATTCATGGCCCTGATACCTGCGCTGCAATCGGAAAAGGTTGATCTGATCATATCCGGCATGAACATAACAGAGGAACGCAAAAAAGCAGTGGATTTCACCCAGCCGTATTTTGCCAACGCCCAGGTCATGTTGGTAAAAAAAGCCTCCGCGGCAAAAACCGCGTCAGCGCCAGCCGCAGCCGACAGCGCCGCTAAAAGCGGGCACATTACGACATTGCAACAGGTCGACGGCACACGAATCTGTGTCCTGCCTGGCTCGGCTGGCGAGATGGCCGCCCGTAAGCACTTTCCCACATCAAGTTTTCAGGTAATTACTGCCGCGGCAGATGCCGCTCTTACGGTAAAGACCGGCAAGGCGGATGTCTTTATCTATGACAAAAGCGTGCTTCTGAATATTGTTGAAAAGAATCCTGAACTTGTAATCCTTGAAGAACCGGTCTCCAAGCTTGAAGTCGCCGTGGCGATTAAAAAGGAAAACAGCGCGCTGCAAGCTGATATTAATGCTGCGTTAAACGGACTCAAAAACAAAGGGGTTCTTAAGAATCTGAGGGAAAAATGGGTCGATTCTAAATATGCCGTAACGCCCGCGCTTCCGGCAATTACCGGCAATCACAAAAACGGCACATTGAAAATGGGAACCTGCGCCACGATCGAACCATTTTCATTCCAATCCAATGGAAAATTCACTGGTCTTGATATTGAACTGAGCCGCTTAATCGGCGATCGTCTTGGCAAGAACCTCGAGATCGTTGATATGGCCTTTGAGGCCCTGATTCCGGCGCTGCAATCAGGCAAAATTGACTTTGCGCTTGCCAATTTCAATGTCACGGAAGAGCGCAAGAAATTGATACGTTATTCAGATCCCTATATCGAAAACGACATATCCGCGTTGGTCAAGCGCTCAGCGCAGCCGCACGGCGGCGCGGAGCCGGCGCAGCCCACGAAAACCGCCGCTGGCGCAACCAATGACGGCGCGAAAATTACCTCGGTTGACAACCTGAAAGACAAACGAATCGGGGTGCTGCTCGGCTCGGTGCATGATACGTATATGACGAAAACCTACCCGCACACGACCATCCTGCAGTATAAATCTCCCTCCGACATAGTGCTTGCGGTCAAATCCGGCAAAATCGATGCCGCCATGTATACCTATGAGACCCTGCTGGAAATCATGCGCGGTGATCCTGAATTGGCCATGGTGGGAAAATCCCTGTTTGCCGTTCCCATAGGAATCGGTTTCAACAAGAGCAACAGTGACTTGCGTGAAAAGTTCAACGCATTTTTACGGCAGATCAAGGAGAACGGCGTCTATGACGATATGGTCAGCCGCTGGATAATCAAGGGCGACCACCGGATGCCGGACATAAAAAATACCGCGTCAAACGGTACGCTTGTAGTCGGCATGGTAAGTGACAAGGGACTGCCTTTTACGATCGTGAAGGACAACAAGCTGATCGGATTTGATATCGAGCTTTCGGAGCGGTTTGCAGCGTATCTCGGCAAAGAGCTCAAACAGCAGGATATGGAGTTTGGCAGCCTGATTGCCGCTGCCTCGACCAACAAGATCGACATGATTACCAGCACCCTGATGATCACGGAAGAGAGAAAGAAGCAGATCGCTTTTTCCGACCCCTATTATGATATGGGCGCAAGTCTGTTTGCCCTGAAGAAGAATTGTGCCGCGCCTGACGCCCCGGCAGGAAATAAAGATTCCGAAGCAACGTCAGCATCCTTCTTGAAAGGCATCGCCAATAGTTTCCAGAGCAACATCATCCAGGAAAACCGCTACCTGCTGATTCTGGACGGGCTGAAAACCACGGTGGTCATTTCCGTGCTCGCCACTATTTTCGGCACACTGCTTGGGGGAGTGATCTGCTTCATGCGGATGTCGAAAAAAGCGGTCCTGAGGCTACCTGCCAGGATTTACATCTCCATCCTGCGCGGCACCCCGGTACTGGTGCTTTTGATGCTGATCTTCTATGTCGTCTTTGCCTCGGTGAACATCAGTCCGGTACTGGTTGCCGTTATCGCCTTCGGAATGAATTTTGCCGCCTATGTGGCGGAGATCTTCAGAACCGGCATAGATGGCGTGGATAAAGGCCAGACCGAAGCCGGCATCGCCATGGGCTTCACCAGGGTCAAGACATTCATCTTCATCGTTCTGCCGCAGACCGTACGGCGCATTCTGCCGATCTACAAGGGCGAATTCATTTCCCTGGTAAAGATGACCTCCATTGTCGGCTACATCGCTGTTCAGGATCTGACAAAGGCCAGCGATATCATACGGAGTCGCACCTTTGATGCCTTCTTCCCGCTGGTTATGATAGCCGTTCTGTACTTCTTGATATCATGGATCCTGCTGCAGTCGCTGGAATATCTGGAACGGAGAACCGACCCGAAATTACATAGGAGAAAGGTGGCCAACGCATGATAAGGGTAGAGCATCTCTCCAAAAAATATGGCGATTTGACCGTATTGAAAGACATCACGATTGAAATAAAAAAAGGCGAGGTCATCTCCATCATCGGCCCTTCCGGCACCGGCAAGAGCACCTTTTTGCGCTGCCTCAATCTGCTTGACCAGCCGAGCGGCGGCTCCATACATATCGACGGCATCGACATCCTGCAACCGAAGGCCGACGTGCCGAAAATCCGCCAGAAGATGAACATGGTGTTTCAATCGTTCAATCTGTTTTCCCACCTCTCGGTACTGGAAAACCTGACCATCGCTCCCATCAAACTGCGCGGGATGAGCCGGCAGAATGCGGAGCTGAAATCCCTTGAACTGCTCCGCATGGTGGGATTGGGCGAGAAAGCGGACAGCTATCCGGACGAGCTTTCCGGTGGTCAAAAACAGCGGGTGGCGATTGCGCGCTGCCTGGCCATGGAGCCTGAAATCATCCTTTTTGACGAACCGACCTCGGCGCTGGACCCGACCATGGTCAGCGAGGTGCTGTCGGTTATCCGCCGTCTTACCAAAGAAGGCATGACCATGGTGATTGTCACCCATGAAATGGATTTCGCCCGGGATGTGTCAAACCGGGTGCTGTACATGGACGAGGGGCTGATCTACGAGGAGGGGACACCGCAGCAGATCTTCGAGAACCCGCAAAGAGAAAAGACCAGGGCCTTCATCAACAGGATACGGAGTTTCAACTATCTGATCAACTCGCCGGATTATGACCTGTACGCCATGAACGCCGAGATCGAGGCCTTTTGTGAAAAGCAGATCCTCCCCAGGAAAACCAGACACAATCTGCTGCTGCTGGTGGAAGAACTGCTCCAGATTTACCATCCATTGCTGGACAGGACGCTCCTTGATATGACACTTTCCTACTCGGAAAGGAAAGAGAGCCTGGAGCTTGTATTGGAAAGCACGGGGGAGGCGGTGAATCCGCTTGATAAAAATTTGTTGCCTGATGAACTGGGTTTGACGATCATCAATAGCCTGGTGGAAGCCATTGATTACCAAAGAGTGGATAATCGTAACAGATTGACTCTGACGGTGAAAAAAGGTTGATAACGAAGTGTCATAGAAGCTTTATCCTGATCCTACACAAAACAAGGAGAGAGACATGGAAATTCAGACAAAGAAGGAATCAAACGCCACAGTAGTAACGATAACCGGCAGACTGGATGCCGTTACCGCGCCGGAGTACGAAAAGAAGCTGAACGAACTGATCGACGATGAAAATATCTGCTTCGTCGTTGATTTCGCTGAGCTCGATTACATAAGCAGTGCCGGTCTGCGGGTGCTTCTTGCCACCGCCAAGCGGCTTAAGGGGAAAGGTGGGCAGATCCGTTTCGCCAATGTCAAGGGGACGGTCAAGGAGGTGTTCGACATCTCCGGTTTTGGCTCCATCTTCCAGATGGACGACACGGTGGCCGATGCTCTGGCCAAGATTGGCTGAATAACCATGGAAACGGACACGATGAAATGTGCGGCCAGCGTCGGGAACCTGTTTCTGGTGACTGAATTTGTCGAGGAGTGCGCCGACCGCTTCGGCCTGGAGACCAAAAGGAAGTTTGGACTGCTGGTCGCCGTTGAGGAGGCGTTCGTCAATATCTGCAGCTACGCCTACCCTGACCGGGAGGGGGAGGCTGAACTTTCCTGCGCGGTCGGCGGCGATGCCTTTGTGCTGGAAATCGCGGACCGGGGGGCCCCTTTTGACGTTCTCTCGCTCCCCGATCCGGATACCACCCTAGGTATCATGGAGCGTGAGATCGGAGGCCTAGGGGTTCATTTCATACGCTCATTGTCGGACAGCGTCAGTTATCGCCGGGAAGACGGGCGTAATGTGTTGCGGATGGAGTTTCGTCCTGCGGAGAAGGGGCTTTCATGACAGTTCATCAGCGTCACACAAATATCGCTGCATGCTTGCTAGTGATGCTTGCGCATTATCATATTTCATTAACTATGGTTGGCTTTGACCTTAATCCCCGCCGAAATTTGGAGACCCGAAATTTAATAAGAGAACCTTAGCTAAAGTGATAGCCTATTTTGTCCGATAAGCGGACGAATAGGCAGGTTGAATGTGAACCGGCATCCAAACCGGACAAAGGGGGCAGTATGGAAGACGAAGATTCCCAAAATGGCAGTAAGGTCATGTTTAACAATGATTCGGATATGGGGACTGGCATCACGCGTCGGGATTTCGTGAAATATTCCGTGGGGACCGTCGCAGGTATCTACCTTGGAACAATGACCTTAGGATGCGGCAGTAAAAACGCCAGCAGTCCGATAGCCGGGTATCCAATCGACCCCGCCAATGTTTTCACCACTCGCCAGAGGACCATCTCGTTCCCCATGCCTGGGAATGGTCTGCCGGCCGCCCCAGCAGCGCCCAATTCGGGTACCGGACTTTATCCGACAGAACTCTCACAGGTTGCGCAATACGACAAGTATGGTTATGGCGCCTACACCTTTGCGGGGCCTCTTCCTTCAGTGCAGCGAACAGAAATCATGCCGGCAGGTTACGCCATCCCGGCCCGGTTTCGGAGTATGCTGCATTTCTTCGCAATCTCCGACATTCATATCACTGACAAGGAAGCTCCCAACCAACTGATTTATATCCAGCAGGCAGACGCCAAATATGGAGGTCCCATGACCTCCGTCTACTCGCCGGTAATGCCGTATACCACGCACGTCCTTGATGCTGCCATCCAGACGATCAACGCCCTCCACAAACAAACCCCCTTCGACTTCGGCATTTCACTGGGAGATACCTGCAATAGCACCCAGTACAATGAAACCAGGTGGTTCATAGATGTCATTGATGGCAAGGTGATCACTCCAAGTTCCGGCGCTAACCTTGGCGCCAGCACCGTTGACTACCAGAAACCCTACCAGGCGGCCGGGCTCGACAAGTCGATCCCCTGGTATGAGGCCATGGGCAACCATGACCACTTTTTCATAGGATCGATTCCTGTTGACGCTGACCCTTCCCTGGGCATTCGCGAGTCATATCTCAGTGCCAATATCTGGTCTGGCGGGGATGCCCTCCTGCCGACTCTTTCCAAAGCAACTTTTCCATGCCTGTTTGATACCACAGCCACCATACAACGAAAAGACTTCTACCTGGGCTCGCTCGACGGTTCAGACCCAAACGCCGGCATCATAGGCGCGGGCCTGGTCTCGGCCATAAATCCGCCTCCGACAGTCGTGGCCGATCCCAAAAGACGGTCACTCCTGAGGACGGAATGGATGCAGGAATTCTTCAATACGACCACCAAACCTGCCGGCCACGGATTCAACCTAGTGGACCATTCCATGGGAAGTGGCTTTGCCTGTTACAGCTTCGCGCCGAAGTCTGATGTCCCCATAAAAATTATCGTGTTGGATAATACCCAGTCGGAGAACGACGGGTCACACGATATTCACGGCCACGGGTTTTTGGACGCAACGCGGTGGAACTGGCTCCAGGCAGAGCTTGCGGCTGGCCAGGCGGCCAACCAGTTGATGATCATTGCAGCTCACGTACCGATCGCCGTGGCAAATGTTGGCTCAGAGTGCGAATGGTGGGAAGCGTCCCACGATGCAAACGCAACGATGACAAATGCGGTGACCTTGACCAACCTGGTCGCCACTCTGCAAAACACCACAAACCTCATCATGTGGATTGCTGGTCATCGCCACCTCAACACAGTAAAAGCCTTTTTGCCGCCAAATGGTGGTGCACCGGAAAATGGTTTCTGGCAGGTCGAAACGTGCGCGTTACGTGACATCCCCCAGCAGTTCCGGACATTCGAGGTCTATCTCAATAGCGACTATTCCGTCTCCATCGAGGTAACCAACGTGGACCTGGCAGTCGCAGATGGCACGCCGGCTGCTAAATCGCGGGCATACTCAATTGCCGCACAGCAGATTTGCCGGAACAACTTGACACCAAATGGCCCGAATACTGCCGTCATGCCGCTGCCTGACGGTGTTGCCATGGTGGAAACCATGGACCCGACCCGCCCGCAGGGGATACCCTCAGCAGCGACCCCATTTACCGACCCGACCATTATTTATGGGACTGTACCAGGGGTCCCGTGCGTCAGTTCCTACAACGCGGAGTTGTTCAAACAGCTGAGTCCTGCGATGAAAAAAGTGATGCAGGCAGAGTTTCCAGCTCCAATCTTTTAGGTGATATGCCCGTGGACAGGAAAATCTTTCAAATCACACGGTTTCAGGAGGAATATCTATGTGTATGACACAGTTCCGCTGCATTGGACTCGCTGTTTAGGTCTTCGCACAGTTGATCTCGGGCTGTGGTGGCAAAAGCGGCAACCCCGCGGCCAGTCCTCGGGGGAATGTCATCGGCGTCCCCACCGACGCAGGTACCCAGAGTAAAGCACAGCTCGATACGACTACGGCAGCCCTCTCCTTGCAAGGGATGACGGGCCCGGCCAAATGTGACGTGAAGGTGATGCAGCTGAATTACCAGACACCAGGCGTACAACCTGGTGAAATGACCAATGCTTCTGCGGCGTTATTGATCCCCAGCGGAGCTGACGCCCGTTGCAACGGCCCATTGCCATTGATCGCTTTTGCCAGAGGCACGAGATTCGACAAAATACACACGAACGCAGATCCCAAAGACCCCTCGACCATGATCCTGATGACATTCTTAGCGTCACAGGGGTACGCAGTAGTTGCAACGGATTATCTCGGTTACGCACTGTCCAAGTATCCATACCACCCATATGTACACGCTGACACGGAAGCAAGTGCAGTGATTGACTCAATCCGTGCGGCGCGAAACGTAGCACCGTCACTGGGATTGGCGCTGAACGGCAAAGTGATGCTCACCGGCTACTCACAGGGTGGCCATGCCGCAATGGCGACGCAACGCGCAATTGAACGCGACAATGCCGGTGAATTCAATCTGGTTGCATCGGCTCTTCTCGCTGGGCCATACAACGTATCCGGGGCGCTGGTTGCCGGCGCAAGTAACCCGATTCTGGATGTGCAACAAATTACCTCTTTTCAGATCACCGCTTGGCAGAAGATCTACGGGAATCTTTACACCGCGGCGTCGGATGTATTCAACTCACCCTATGACGGTTTTATCGAAACTCTGTTCCCGTCTGTGAACTACCCCGATGACCTTGCTAAGCTTCCGGCAGCCACAACTGCACCTCTAACCGCCATGAACCTGGTCTTTAAAGCCGGGTTCATGACCGACCTCGCCACTAACCCGAACAACATGACGTTGATCGCGGCGAAGAAACAAGATTTGCTTGGCTGGAATCCTAAAGCTCCCACCCTCCTGTGTGGTGGCTCAGGTGACCCGATGGTTAATTTCCAAATAAACGCACAAACACTTTTCGATGATTTCCGCAGTCGTGGAGGATCCAATGTCTCACTGGTGGACGTAGATCCAAGCATTAAGGCCGGTCATGTAGGAGTGGACCCGTCAGTCTACAACAGCAATTATCATGTCACCTATGAACCGCCGCTATGCAGTTGGGAAGCTCGGAAGTTTTTTGACCTTAACAGGTAACAACCGCGAACTATGATGAAACGGTGTCATGTCTCAGTGGTCTCCTTGACGGTTACTATGACGTAAAACAAGCATCGGAAGCAGGCATTACACCGTACCTCGGAGCCGGTAGGCGGCAAAGCTGAATATTTTCCCCACAATGTCGTAATCGGCGGACGTTACAACTTCTAATCTGGGACACAGGACAGCCATGGTAGGTAGTATATGACCAACACGTCACCCTTGCGCACGAAACGAAAGCCTGGCAACCTGATCTACGGCGTGGACGATCCCGTTCCTCTTCCAACCTGCCTCATGCTGGGGCTGCAGCACGCTTGCCAGGTGACCACCGCCCTGATCTTCGCCATGATCGTGGTCCAGGGGATGGACGCTTCCCCGCAGGTCGCCGGGTTTTTCATCAGCATGTCTCTTCTGGCCGGAGGGATATCCACCATCCTCCAGGCGCTGAATCGCAAGGGGATCGGCTCGGGATATCTGGCGCCGTCAATCTGCGAGCCGGCATACATTTCCGCAGCCCTGCTGGCTGCCAAGGCAGGGGGGCTCCCTCTGGTGCTCGGGATGACGGCGCTGAGCGGCCTTTTCGAGATGGCGATCTCCCGGGTGGTGCACCGGCTGCGCCGGGTGTTCACGCCGGAGCTGATGGGGCTTGTCGTGGCCATGGTGGGGATCTCCATCATCCCGGTGGCGGTCCGCAATTTCCTCGGCGTCACCGAGAGTCACCCCGCCATCGACCCGGGCATCCTCGCGGTTTCCCTGGTCACCCTGGGGGTCATGGCGGCCATCACGGTCTGGAGCCGCGGGAGGCTGCGGCTCTTCTCCGTCATTGTCGGCATGACGGTTGGGTACCTGCTCTCCATACTGACGGGGCATCTGCCGTCCGCCCACCTGCAGCAGGTCATGGCAAAACCGCTCCTGGCCTTCCCTGACCTGACACAGCTTTGCTGGTCCTTCGACGCCTCGCTCATTTTCCCCTTCGCCGTTGCCAGTCTCTGCACCTCGGTGAAAACCATCGGCAACCTGACCACCTGCCAGAAGATCAACGACGCCGACTGGATCCGTCCCGAAATGGGGGCCATCCGCAGGGGGCTTCTGACCGACGGCATCGGCATCACCATCGGCGGCCTGTTCGGGGGGATGGGTCAGTCCACCTCGTCGAGCAACATCGGCCTCTCGCTCGGTACCGGAGCCACCAGCCGACAGATCGCCTTCGCCACGGGCGGAATACTGATGGCGCTCGCCTTCTTTCCACGCATCGTCGAGGTCTTCGTGGTGATGCCTCAACCGGTCATGGGCGCCACCCCCCTTTTTGCCGTCTGTTTCATCATCTGCACCGGCTTCCAGATCATGATGTCACGGATGATGGATGGTCGTAAAATCCTCATCCTGGGGGTCTCGATGATCTGCGGGCTGAGCGTCGGTTCCCTCATGCAGACCTATTCCCGGATCGAGACCCCCTGGCTGCGCCCCATCTGCAACTCATCACTGTACTTGTCCACCATTGTGGCCATCGCCCTGACGCTGCTGTTCCAGATAGGAATAACGAAGCGTCAGCAGCGGCGGATAAAGCCCGGGGAGACGAGTTACCAGGAGATCCGGACCTGGATGGAGAGCCTGGGTGCGTTGTGGGGGGCCAGGCCCGAGGTGATCCGGAGGGCGGTTTCGGCCCTCAATGAACTGATGGAACTGTTGGCCGCCGAGGCGCTGACGGATGCTGTCCAGCTCGGGGTGAGCTTCGATGAATTCAGCCTTGACGTGACGGTTCGATATGACGGCGCGCCGCTCCCCTCAAGCGAGTCTTACCAGGCCCCACGCTCCATCGAGGATGGCGTGTCGGTCGCCCAGCTTTCCCTCTGCTTGATCCGGAAAGACACGGACCAGTTCAGCACCTCCGTGAAAGAGGGCGAAAACCGGATCGTGCTGCACTTCGACCATTGACCGGGACATGGTGGGCTGTGCTCCGGAATAGCCGAAAGAGCGAGGTAACAGAAGATGTGGGTCTCTCCGAAAAACAACCAATGGCAGCCGGTTCCCGGAGCAAGCGGCGCCCGTTTCATGCCGTTACTGCGCCCGGCCGCGGCGGCTGGCAGCAATGTGTATCTGGTGGAATATCCTGAACTGTTTCTTCTGGTGGATCTGGGTGTCGACCAGCTGCGTCTGCTTGAGCTGGCCGACACCGTCAATCGCGCCGATCCTCCCCAGGCAAAACCGCTGCTGCTGATCCTGACCCATTGTCACATCGACCATATAGCCGCCGCACCGGCGCTGGAAGGCCTTCGGCCCAGACAAATCGCCATAGCCGGGCATGAAGCCTGCCGCGCGGCGCTTGCCGGCCGGGATCAGGTGCTGACCGTATCCTATTTGTTCGGATGCATCCCCCCGCAAATAGAGGTTGGCGTGACGCTTTTTGGCGCTGAGTCCGGCCCGACATCGTTGACTGCAGACCTTTACTTTCGCGACAACGCCTTTTTGACGATTTCGCCTCCTGAACCGGATAACGTCCCGCCTGCCAGCTCGCGCGTGGCGAATATCTTGATGGCCGGTAGGGTGATCGCCACGGCATACGCCACCCCCGGACATAGCCCTGACAGCATCTGCCTGCTGGTCGGCCGGATTCTTTTCTGCGGCGATCTCCCTTTTGCCGGCAACCCCGCTGTCGCCGGCATCCCGGGCTGGAACCAGAGGGAACTGTTGACCTCGCTTGAGTCTATGACCGAATTGCTCAGGCCTGTCGATGACGCAATCGTTTGCGCGGGTCATGGCCCGATCTTGAGCCGTGACGCGGCCCTGGCGCAATGTGCCGTCGCAACGCGGCAGACCCTTGGGGCCAAGGGAATCGCCACGCTCGACGCCGATCGCTCGGCATTTTTGAAAGGGTATGCTCGCGCCTTGCTGCATGAAGCGAACAGCACGTTTGCCATCATTTTGGGGCGGTTGTGGGTTGTGGCGGAGCATCTGGAGTCGCTGGACGAAAAAGAACGCAGCCAAAAAATCCGCGAGTCCGCGGATCTGGAAGCTCTCTGCGATCTGGTTGAAAAGTTCGGTCTGTCCGCGGAGCGCGAGGACCGTTTCGGAGAGCCGGAGACACGCCTGCCCATGGTCGTGGGAGAAATTCTGGCAAAAATAGACAGGATGCTGGGGGACGGGTTAATTGCCGGGATAATAGACGCTGCGCGCTTGCGGCGGGCTCGCAACCTGATCCTTGATTTCAGGAACGCATTACGGGGAATTTCCTTCCGCGAGTTGCTCCGGCCTGAAAAACCGGATCAACTGGTGTATTGCCTGCTGCGGGAACTGAGGTCCAAACCCTTTGAAGACGACGATCTCATGTCCGCGACCGATGACCATGAGCATTTTGTGGAAGAATTGATGCGTCGCATGGCGTATCGCCCCCTCTTCAGCGGGGTGGACTTTCGCCCGGATATCCAGGAAGGGCTGCCGATGGTGGCGGTTGAACGGGGGCATCTGCTGGACACGCTGGTCGGTCTTTGCGAGCTTCTGGTCGCTTCCGGAGGGAAGCTGGTTGATATTGAAGCTGCCGCGATTGGGGATGACGTGCGCCTGACCCTTTCGACCATGCTTGAAGCAGGCACGGACTTGGTGAGCGACAGAAAGGTTGAGTTCTATGCGGCCACGCTGCAGCTGTACGGCGCTAAATTCGCCGTGCAACGCGAAAAGGGGCGCCTGGCCGCGGTCATGCATCTTCCCGTTGCCGATCTGTTCGAGGTCCCGATCATCTAAATGCTTATGCTCCGTAAACGGCCCATTGACCCTGGCATCGAGGGGTGAGGAATTCGGGCCTTTTACCCGCGCCAAAAGAGAAACTCCCAGGGTGCCAAGTTGATTCAATCGCGCATGATGCCGTATTTGCGCATCCGGAAGCGAAGGGTGCTCGGGTTGAGACCGAGGACCACCGCGGCCCCTTTTTTTCCCTCGATGCGCCAACAGGTTTTCTGGAGCACCTGGCGGATCAGGTCGTGTTCCAACGCGATCAGGGCCTTGACGTCCTGCCCCACCAGCTCCCCCGGCTTCTGGGAGTTGTCGAACTGGTCCAATACCTGAAGCGAGGGCCCCTTGCTGATGATCACCGCCCGCTCAATGACGCTCTCCAACTCGCGGACGTTTCCGGGCCAGTGGTAATTCTGAAGGGTGTCGAGGGTTTGCATCGACACGGTGTCGATCTGCTTGCCGATCTTAAGGTTGAATTTGGCGACGAAATGATTGACGAGCAGCGGGATGTCTTCCTTTCTTAGCCTGAGCGGCGGCATGGTGATGGGGAATACGTTGAGGCGGTAAAAGAGGTCCTCGCGAAACCTACCGGCGCGGATCTCGTCCTCCAGATTCCGGTTGGTGGCGGCGATGATCCGCACGTCGGTCTTGATGGTGTTTGAACTCCCCAGCCGCTCGAACTCGCCGTCCTGAATGACCCGGAGCAGCTTGGACTGCAGCTCCAGCGGCATCTCGCCGATTTCGTCCAGGAACAGCGTGCCGCCGTCGGCCAGTTCGAAGCGCCCGATCTGCCGGGAGTCGGAACCGGTGTAGGCCCCCTTTTCCCGCCCGAAAAGCTCGCTTTCCACCAGGGTAGCCGGGAGCGTCGTGCAGTTGACCGTTATCAGCGGCCGGTTCTTGCGGGAACTGCTGCCGTGGATGGCGCGCGCCACCACTCCCTTGCCGGTGCCGGTCTCTCCCAGGAGCAGCACGGTCGCGTTCATGGGCGCCACCTGTTCCACCCGCAGGAATACCTGGGCAAGGGCGCTGCTTTGACCGACCACCTCCCCCAGGTTGTATTGCCGGTCCACTTCATGCTGCAGGTAGATGTTCTCGGCCTGGAGCCGGTCCTTCAACCGTTTGATTTCCCCATAGGCCCCCTGGAGCGACCCTTCCGCCTTCTTGCGTATCTCTATTTCCTGCCTGAGATTCCCATTCGCTTTTGTCAGCTCTCCGGTGCGCTCCTTTACCGTCTGTTCCAGCTCCTTGCTGTAATTTTCGATTTTCTTGTACAAAAGCCGCACTTCCAGCATGTTCCGGATGCGCGTCTTTATCTCCACCAGGTCAAACGGCTTGCTGATGAAATCCTTGGCGCCGGCTTCCAGAGCCCGCAGCTTGTGACCCGGTTGGGCGGTGATCACCAGGACCGGGACGTAGCTCTGCGTCTCGATTTCCCTAAGCCCCTTCATCACCTGGAATCCATCCATGACCGGCATCTGCAGGTCGAGCAGTATCAGGTCGTAGCGGTTATTCCGGTACAGCTCGCAGACCTTGCCCGGGTCCCTCGTTGAAGTGACGAAAAGGTATCCGGCGCCGGACAGCATCTGCTCAAGGAGCAGCACATTGGCTTCCTGATCATCCACCACCAGAATCCTGGCCTGGAAAATTTCATCCATATCAACCATCATTGTCCATCCTTTTGTTCCGGTGGCGCTTCCGGCGCAGCGCCGATCGTGGCGGGCGGCGCAAACTGGCTGGGAGCCTCCCCGGAGAGCTCGCCGCGCTCAGAGATGCGATAGGTGTTCTTGCCCGCGCGCTTTGCCTCGTACAAGGCCAGATCCGCGTTCTTGATCAGGGTCTCGGCGTCCTCGCCATGATAGGGGAAGATGCTGACCCCGGCGCTGGCGGTGATGCTGACGCTGGTCCCTTCGATGCTGTACGGTCGCGACACCGCCTCGATCGCCCGTAACGCCACCCTGGCCGCGTAATCGGTGCCGCTCAGGCGCCAGAGCGCGATGATGAATTCGTCGCCCCCCAGGCGCGCCACGATATCCTCGTCGCGCACCGCGGCCACCAGGCGCTCGGCCACCATTTTGAGCAAAACATCCCCGACGCCGTGCCCGAAGCTGTCGTTAACCTGCTTGAAACCGTCCAGATCCAGATAGATCACCGCCATGGCGCTCAGGTCCCGGCGCGCATGGACCAGCGCCAGGGACATCCGCTCCGCGAGCAGACGTCTGTTGGCCAGACCGGTAAGCGGGTCGTTCAGCGCCTGGGATTCCAGCGTTTTGCCGTGATCGCGGGCCGCCTTGTGCAACAGGCGGACTTCCAGCATGTTCCTTACCCGCATCAGCACCTCGGCCAGGTCGAACGGCTTGCTGACGAAGTCCTTGGCGCCTTCCTGAAGCGCGCGCAGCTTGTGGGCCGGCTCGGCGGAGATGGCCAGCACGGGCAGGTAGCCGTCCGCCTCGATCTCCCTCAGGCTTTCCATCACCTGGAACCCGTCCATGCCCGGCATTTTCAGGTCGAGCAGGATCAGGTCGTAGCGGTGGTCGTGGTGCAGGGCGCTGACGGAGCGGGGTTCCCTGGTCGAGGTGACGCAGGCATAGCCTGCGCCCTTAAGCATCTGCTCCAGCAGAATCACGTTGGCCTTACGATCGTCCACGATCAGGATGGAGGCGCTATGGATGTCGGCGCTGTTCACCATCATGGCAGTTCCGGGCTCTTCCCGTCGTCAAGCCCGGTTCCCGCGACTTCCAGCGCCCTGTCCAGCGCGTCCAAGAATTCGTTGACCTTGATCGGCTTGGTGAGATAGCGCAGGAACCCCGCCTCCAGCCCTTTCTTGATGTCGTGCGGCATGGCGTTGGCGCTGATGGCGAGCACCGGTATGTGCGCCGTTGCCTGCTCCTTGCGAAGTATTTCCAGCGCCTGGATGCCGCTCATGCCGGGCAGGTTGATGTCCATCAGGATCACCTCCGGCTGATGGGCGCGCGCCATGTCGATGCCGAGCATGCCGTCCCCCGCGCTCAACAGGCGCAGATCGGGGCGACGCGCGATGAGCTGCTCGACCAGCTGCAGGTTCGCCTGGTTGTCTTCCACGTAGAGCAGGGTGCGCAGCACCTCGCCATGCTGAACGTGCGCATGGTGCGCGGGAAGCTGCTCGGGCACGCCGCCGCCGGGAAGCGGCGCCGCCGCCAGGTCCAGTTCGAACCAGAACCTGCTCCCTACCCCGACGCTGCTTTCCACGCCGATTTCACCCCCCATCAGTTCCACCAGCCGCTTGGCCATCACCAGGCCGATCCCGGTCCCTTCCTCGGCGCTGGCCTCCTGCCCGAGCCGGTTGAACGGCTGGAAAAGCTGCGCGCGTTTTTCGGGGGGCAGCCCCTCTCCGGTATCCCGCACGCTTATGTGGATGCGCTTTCCGTCGCTGGTGCTACAGGTCACCTCGACCGCCCCGAGGGGGCGGTTGTATTTGATCGCGTTGGAAAGCAGGTTGATCAGTACCTGCTTCACCCGGGTGCGGTCGGCGTTGACGTAGTAGGGGGTTTCGAACTGGGGGAAACTCATCCGGATGCCGTTTTTTTGCGCCTGCGGCTCGATCATGGCCTGGCATTCGAGCATGACCTCGGCAAGCGGCATCGCGTCCAGGGTGAGCGACAGCCTCCCCGATTCGATCAGCGCGAGGTCGAGAATCTCGTTGATCAGTTCCAGCAGATACCATCCCGCCTTGAGGATCTGGTCGATACTGGCCTTCTGGGTGGCGGTCGGCAGGGGCGAGCCGGACTCCATCAGCTGCGCGAAACCGAGGATCGCGTTTAAGGGGGAGCGCAACTCATGGCTCATGCTGGAAAGGAATTCGGATTTCGAGAGGTTGGCTATCTCCGCCACGGACCGGGCGCTCTCCAGCTCGACGTTCTTTTCCTGCAACACCTGATCCAGGCGTTTGCGCTCGGTGATGTCGCGCGCGGCGGCGAACACCCCCTGCAGCTTCCGGTACCGGTCGTAGAAGGTGGTCGCGTTGAAGGAGACCACCGTTTCCTTGCCGTCCCGGGCGCAGGCGGTCAGTTCGTAGTCGGTGACCTTCTTTTCCCTCAGCACCTGCTTGATGCTCAGCTCGGCCTGATCCGGATCGGTGAAGTAGTCCTTGAACGGCGCGCCGATCAGTTCGTCGCGGGTGCAGTCGGTGAGCACCTCCATCTGCTTGTTGACGTCGGTGATGATGCCGGAGGGGTCGGTGGTCATGATCGCGTCGATGTTGGACTCGAACAGGGAGCGGGTGTAGAACTGATGGTCGCGCAGCCGCTGGCTCAACTGCTTCTG
>Ga0209125_1001276_pt1 | contig 24502 bp, 22 predicted proteins | sample BarGraIncub1131A_FD_184503 | JGI IMG/M metagenome (GOLD analysis project Ga0209125, IMG submission 184503) | Arctic peat soil microbial communities from Barrow, Alaska - Barrow Graham LP Incubations 11-31A (SPAdes) (version 2) | ecosystem: Environmental > Terrestrial > Soil > Wetlands > Peat... | reverse complement strand
GCAGGCTCCGATGGCGGCTGCGGAGACCCGAACTGCGGAGACCCGAACTGCGGCAGCACCGACTCTGGCGACTGCAACCACGACCAAAAGGGCGAGCAGAAGGGTCAATATTACGACGCCGACTACGAAGTAGTTGACGACGATAGCAAAAAGAAGTAATATCTTTAATAGGCAGGCGGGCGCACGCAGGTGCGCCCTTTGCCTCCGATATACACTTGCATCAAGCGGACATATAATAATATGTCCTGCTTTTTGTGGTGTAATCATTTTTATGACACTCTGATGTTTATGCGAGAGGAACACTTAGTTTATGGCTGATAAAAGGGATTATTACGAGGTTCTGGGTCTGGATAAAAACGCCCAGGACAACGATATAAAAAAAGCATACCGCACACTCGCGAAAGAGCACCATCCGGATTTAAACCCGGGCGATGCCGCCGCAGAAGCTCGATTCAAGGAAGTCGCCGAAGCCTACGCGGTTCTGTCAGATCCTGACAAAAAGTCAAAATATGACCAGTTCGGTCACGCGGCCTTTGACCCCTCGATGGGTGGAACGGGCTTTGACTTTGGTGACATTTTCGGCGATCTTTTCGGCGGAATATTCGGTGGAGGAAGGCAGCGTCAAAACAACGGACCTATGCGCGGCGAAAACGTACATGCAAATATTAGTATTACCTTTGAAGAGGCCGCTTTTGGCTGTGAAAAGGAATTGAGCGTTGCGCGCACCGAGGATTGTCCCGACTGCAAGGGTAGCGGCTGCGCCGAAGGAACCACAGCAGAGGTTTGCCCCGAATGCAAGGGTAGCGGCGCCGTGCATCAACAGCAGCGCTCACCTTTCGGTATAATTCAAACAACTGTCACCTGCCAGCACTGCAGAGGCACAGGTAAAATAATACACCAGCCCTGCACAACCTGCCACGGCAACGGTTCTCTTCGCAAACAGCGTAAAATATCTGCCAGCATTCCTGCCGGCATCGACGAGGGACAGACCATCGCCCTACGCGGTCTGGGTAGCGCAGGAAAAAACGGCGGTCCCACAGGTGATTTGCTGGTAACAGTCAGCGTTAGACCACATCCACAATTCAAAAGAGACGGATTCTCCGTTTTATTTACCCAACCGATATCCTTCGTTCAAGCGGCGCTCGGTGCCGAAATGGAAATACCCACACTCGACGGAAAAACGAAATATACCATCCCCGACGGAACGCAGACGGGAACAACTTTCCGTCTTAAAGAGCTCGGAATTCCCTATATACGTGGCAAGGGACGCGGCGACATGTTCATAACCGTGAAGGTCGTTACGCCCGAAAATTTGGGCGATGCTCAAAAAGCACTCCTTCACGAATTTGCAAAAGCAACAGGCGAGGCTCCCCCCACCATTTCAGATCTGGGTTTGAAAAAGAAGCACAAAAAATAGCACTTGCGAAATAGTCAGCCTGTCAATCGACAGGCTGACTATTTTATTTGTTTCTATTGGAGCGTCTAAGCTCTCTTTGCTCACGCTTTTCCGCGTTTTGTTTAGCCCTTTCGCAGAAAGGGACTTTGTTCTTTTCCGCATGGTGGGCACGGCACTCGCTGCACTTTCCGTGCCTTGGGCATTTGCTGGGGCAAGCGCATTCCTTGTTTTCTTCCATATCGATGCCCTCTAATCATTCTACTCCACGAGCAGCAAGACCTTTTCCACGCGCTGTCCGTAAGCTTCAAGAACGGTGACTGTCAGATTTTCGAATTCGAAGCTGTCTCCACACTCCGGAAACCGTCCGAATTTCTCAATAGTCCAGCCGCCAACCGTTGCGCTGTCCGTTTCGAAGCTGTCCTCACTGCGGTCAATCATCTCAAGAAAATCGCTGATATTCATGTCGCCGTCAAGCTCAAAAAGGTTCGTGTCGTGTTCGATGACTTCAGGCTCGAACTCGTCGGTTTCGTCCCATATTTCGCCCACCAGCTCCTCAAGCACGTCCTCCATTGAGACAACGCCCATTGAGCCGCCGTATTCGTCAGTAACTATGGCAAGGTGCGTCCTGCTCTTGCGCATCTCAGCAAGAACGGAGGGAAGCCTAACGGTTTTATAGACATAACAGGGCTTTATCAGAAGCGGTCTGATATCGATTCTTTCCGAGCCCGTAATCGCTTTGAAAAAGTGATTGAGATACAAAATGCCGATGATATTGTCGATACTGTCCTCGTAAACAGGCAGTCTTGAATACGGAGATTTGTCGATGATTTCGAGGATTTCTCCCCAGTCGTCGTCAATGTCGATAGAAACCATATCAACGCGGCTCGTCATGACTTCGCTTGCGGATATTTCCGAAAAGTCCAGCGCCGCCTGTAAAAGCTCGCTCCGATCCTCGTCGATAACGCCCTCGTCCTCAACTGTTTCAATGATGGAAAACAGCTCTTCGACTGCCGTTTCCTGCTCGTCTGCTGGCTTTTCACCCTTGAGCGGGGCTGTGATAAAGTGGGTAAGCGAAACCACTATAAAAATCAGAGGTTTTAAAACTATCATCACTCCGCGTACAACGAAAGCGTATTGTATCGCTACTTTGTTCGCGTTTTTCTTTGCAACAATTTTCGGCATAGTTTCGCCGAAAATGATTATAAGAATTGTAAGTCCTATTGTTCCGATTGTTGTCGCCAGCGTCGCATCGCCGTTCCCAACGATTTTCAGCGCCATGATGGAAACGATTGCCGATGCGCCGATATTCACAAGGTCATTTAGGATAAGGACGGAGGACAGCATATCGTCATACCGGTCATAGATTTTGCAGGCAAGCGCGGCCGAACGGTTGCCGTTTTCGCCCATGTTTTCAAGCCGCAGACGGTTTGCGGAAGAATATGCCATCTCCGCACTTGAAAAGAAAGAGGACAACATTAAACAAGCTACAACAGCAACATAATAGAAAGGAGAAATCATTTGCCGCTCCCCCCTTCGCTATCTGTTTCAGAGAACAGTTTTACATTGAGCATAACAATCCTGTTATGGCTCATTTCTTTAACGGTGATTACAAGCCCGTTATATATAAAGCTGTCGCCTTCTATTGGGATACGGTCAAAATGCTCGTAGACCCATTCGCCCAAAAGTTTATGTTCAAACTCGAAGTCGTCGGAGTCTTCAAAGTCAATCATTTCAAAGCTTTCCTCAATACCGAGTTCGGGGTCAAGATCGAAACTTCCGTCGGCTTGCATGACGCAGGATTCCTTTACCTCATCGTCCTCGTCCCAAATATCTCCGACAAGCTCTTCCAGAATGTCCTCAACCGTAACCACGCCGAGAGTTCCGCCGTAGTTGTCGGTGATTATCGCCATGTTAAGCCGCTTGCGGCTCATCTCAGAGAGAAGCTCATCGATTTTCGTGCTTTGGTGTGCGAAATAAATAGCATCAAGCGCCGAACGTACATCAAGCGAGGCGCCTTGCTTGATGTAACATTTTATAAACTTACGAATCTGCAAAACGCCGATAATATTATCGATGCTGCCTTCATAAACGGGAAAACGGCTGTGTCTGGAGATCTTGACAAACCTGAGGATTTCATCAAGCGGCGTTTCAATATCGATGGCGGCAAGATCCACTCTTGGTGTCACTATGCTCTCAACCGTTACATCCGCAAACATCATCGCCGAGTGAACAAGATCTCCGCGCTGCGCGTCAAGTTCTCCGTCGTCCTTCATGTTTTCGATAATGTCGTATAGCTCGTCCTCAGTAACCGTAACTTCTGTGTCACCCTTGGTATGCTTGGCAACAGCCAGTCCGATTTTTGTCAGGACATAGGCAACAGGTGTAAATATGAACATAAAAAAGCTCAAGGAAGCGGCAAGTGACAAAGTAAACCGACAACTGTATTTTTTGCCGATGCTTTTTGGAAGCATTTCGCCCACAAAGAAAATAACGAAAGTAGTAATAATCGTCGATATGGTAACTGCGGAAACGCCCCATTTTTTTGTTACAAAAACTGTAATCAGTGTGGCGGCAACAATATGTACGACATTCGTACCGATAAGGATTGTCGTAATCGCTTTATCAAAATGGTCCAGAATGTTCAGTGCTTTTTTTGCACGGTGATCTCCTCTGTCCATCTCGGACTTAACCTTGATGCGGCTGACAGAAGAAAACGCTGTTTCCGCTGTCGCAAAATACGACGCGGCCACAACGAGTAGTACTATTATTAACCAGGACACCCAACTGCCCTCATCCATTGCGGATAATCACTCCTTCGAAACTACGGTATACAATATTAGATTTTATTTTATCACGGCATAAAGGGCAAGTCAATTGAGAGTTTCCGGCGTATTCTTCTGAAAAAGCCGAAAAAAGCCAACAAATCGGCAGAACTCGAATTCCACACCCTCTTATATAGGCTTAACGCGTATACAGCTCTTTATTCGATAAAATCTCTTTCTTCCCACTTTATATGCATGGCAGAATATGTTATACTTTGCAAAGATACTGAAAGGAGCGCTTGCATGCTACAGCTCATATTAGGTACCGCGGGCAGCGGAAAAACCTCGCTCGTCACAAACGAAATACGCAAGAAGGTCTCGGCACGCGAGGGCGGAATATTCCTGATTGTTCCCGAGCAGTACAGCCATGAGGCCGAGCGCGAGCTTTGCTCCGTGTGCGGAGACACTCTTTCACTGTATGCGGAGGTTCTGAGCTTTTCACGGCTTGCCGTGCGCGTTTATCAGGAGACGGGCACAGGCGGACGCGTCCCTCTCGACAAGGGCGGCAGGCTGCTTTGCATGTCGCTAGCCTTGAGCCAGATCAGCTCACATCTTAAGCTCTATTCATCTGCTAAGAACAAGGCGGAACTTCAGACAAGCCTATTGCAGACTGTTTCGGAGCTGAAAGCGGCGCGAATAAGCGCCGATGATTTAATTAAAGCGGCACCAAGCACCGACATGGGTCTTTCCGAAAAGCTAAACGACCTCGCGCTTTGTTTGGCTGCCTATGATGCCGTCCTAGCGCAGGGTCACGCCGATCCTGTCGATAAGCTTATACGTCTGGCTGAAACGATTGGTCAAAGCTCAGTGGGAACGAGCGGTCACATTTACATAGACGGCTTCACTGATTTCACGGGCGCGGAGCTGCTGGTTTTGAAGGCCTTGCTTTCAAAACGCACAGATTTGACCGTTTGTCTGACCTGCGATGGCTTATACGGAGACAGTGAACACTTTGAGCCGTCGCGTATTGCGGCAAATACTCTTATACGCTATGCCAAGGAGCAAAATGTCGAAACCGAAATTGTGAGTCCAACTGCCACATCCGAAAGGGCCTCCCCGCTCACTTTTCTTGAGGAAAAGCTATATAGCTACACCTCCGAGGTACAGGAAAACGTAAACGGCTGTATAGAAATCGTTAAGGCGAACAGCCTTCGCTCGGAGTGCGAAATGGCGGCGGCAAAGTGCCTCGAATTCGTGCGCAAAAGAGGCGACCGCTTCCGTGACATCGCAATCGCCGTCCGCGGCTTTGACAGCTATTCCGCGGCGCTTGAAGAAGCTTTCCGCTTTTACGGTGTTCCGCTTTTCACGGCGCGCAGAGGGAGCATTCTGCAAAAGCCGATTGCCGCGCTGATTGCGGACGCATTTGAAATCATTTTCGGTGGCTGGGACGCGGACGCCGTTTTGAGCTATATGAAAACGGGACTTACGGGTATTTCGCAGGAGGACCGCGACCTTTTAGAAAACTACGTTACGCTTTGGAACATACGCGGAACTTTGTGGGCTCGCACAAAACCTTGGTCACAACATCCGGACGGTTTCGGTTTGGAACAAACCGGAGAAAGCGCAGCACGGCTTGCAAAAATAGATTCGATAAGGCGAGAGCTTGCTAATCCCCTCATCGCTCTTTCTGAAAACGGGAAAGAGGCTCAGACCGCCGCCGAGCAGGCGAGGGCTCTTTCAGATTTTCTTGCGGCGATAAGGCTTCCTGAAACACTCGGAAAAAAGGCCGCAGAGTTGGAGAGTGCCGACCGCGAACTGCTTTCCGCCGAATATGTTCAGCTCTGGGAAATCGTTTTGAAGTCACTGGAACAGACCGCCGCCATTCTGGGCGACACCCTCATGACGCAGGAGCAGTTTTCAAAGCTATTTCTGCAAACGCTTTCGCAGTATGACGTTTCCGCAATTCCCGTTTCGCTGGACAGTGTTTCTGCCGGTGATATGGACAGAATGCGTCGCCGTCACATCAAACACCTCATAATTCTCGGTGCTTCAGAAGACAGACTTCCGCAGATGAAAATGGGTGGTGGGCTTCTTTCCAGCGAGGAGCGCGACGAGCTCAATACGCTTGACATCTCACTTGGCGGAGGCACGGACGAATTGTCCCGCGAGCTGTCACTGATATATAACTGCGTGACCCTTCCGTCTGAAACGCTTACGCTTTCCTATTGCACTTTCGATTCAAACGGTGCGCAAACAAGACCGAGCTTTTTGATAACGCGCGCAAAACTTCTTTTTGGGCTTGAGGAAAAGTCTCTTGTCCTTTCTAAGATAAGGCTCTCCGCCGATGAACCGGCATTTCTTCTTGCGGTCAGTGCGCTCGATAGCGGTGACGAGAATGCGTCTCTCGCCTTTTCCTATTTTTCCGAAACGGAAGAGGGTTCTTTGAAACTTAATAGTCTTATACAAAAAGCTGAACTGCGCCGCGGAAGGCTCTCCGAGCGCTCTGTAAAGGTGCTCTATGGTGAAAAGCTTTCGCTCTCGCCCTCTCGCACGGACGCCTATTCCGCCTGCCGATTTTCATACTTTCTGCGCTACGGATTAAAGCTGAACGAGCGAGAGAGTGCCGGCTTTGAAGCTCCCGAGCTAGGCAGCTTTATGCACTACGTTCTGGAAAACGTGGCAGGTGAAATTTCAAAGGGTTGCGGCTTCAAAAATGTGACGGTGGAAGGAACAAACGCCCTTGTCGATAAATATACGAACCTTTATATTGCGGATAAGCTCGGCGGCTTTGAGGAAAAATCTCCCCGTTTCGTCTATCTTTTCGATAGACTCCGTCCCTCTGTACGCCGCGTGGTGGCAGATATGGTTCGCGAGCTTTCCAAATCGGACTTTGCGCCGCTGGACTTTGAGCTTGGGCTTGGCGGTGGCGGAGAACTTCCTCCAGTTCGGATTACTGACGGCAAAAACGAGCTTTATATAAACGGAATCGCCGACCGCGTGGATGGATATATGCATGATGGAAAACTCTACCTGCGCATAATCGACTACAAAACCGGCAAAAAGTCCTTTTCGCTTTCGGATGTCTGGTACGGCATGGGAATGCAGATGCTGCTTTACCTCTTCGCCTTGGAGCAAACGGGAACCGAGCGCTACGGCGAGGAAATTGTCCCCGCCGGTGTACTTTATGTTCCGGCAAGGGACTCAATCGTTTCCGCAAACGGCGACCTTACAGACGAAGAACTGGATACGGTTAAGGCGAAAACGAGAAAGCGCAGCGGACTTATACTTGACGACGGCGACATAATCGCCGCAATGGAAAGCTCCGAAAACCCAGAATATATACCGGTAAGCTTTAAAAAAGACGGCAGCTTGAGCTCGGACAGTCTTGCTGGCGGTGAGCAGTTTAAGGCGCTGCATAGCCATGTGGATGAGCGGCTTCTCGAGCTTTCCGAAAACCTTTCCGGCGGCAAAATCGACGCCTCGCCTTATTACAGGGGCGAAGCAGACAACGCCTGCCTATACTGTCCATACGTAAGTGTCTGCCGCTTTGACGAAAAGCGCGACAAACGGCGCTATCTTTCAAATCTTAAGCCCAGCGAATTCTGGGGGAAACTGGAGGGTAAGAAATGAGCACGATAAATCTGACTCCCGACCAGGAAAATGCAGTTTTTGCGCGCTCGTCGTCCATTCTGGTATCTGCCGCGGCAGGTAGCGGAAAGACAAGAGTTTTAACCGAGCGGCTTATGGCCTACGTAACGGATAAATCCGAGCCGAAAGATATAAACAGCTTTCTCATAATCACCTATACACGCGCATCGGCAGCGGAACTTCGTGGCAGAATTCTGGAGGAACTTTCGCAGCGTGCCGCTGCCGACCCCGAAAACCGCAGACTTCGCCGTCAAAACACTCTCTGTTACAGGGCTCAGATAGGCACGATACACAGCTTTTGTACCACCATTCTTCGCGAATACTGCCACAAAGTGGGACTAACGCCAGATTTTCGCGTGGGCGATGACGACAAGTGTTCGGAGCTAAAGGAAAAAGCTCTTGAAAAAGCGCTGGAAAATGCTTATGAACACATCGCCGAAAACAGCGATTTCGCCGCGCTTGTTGAAAGCGTGGGCGCAGGCCGCGACGATTCCCGTCTTGCCAAAACGGTTCTTGATTTAAACGAAAAAATGCGAAGCCACCCCTATCCCGAAATGTGGGCTGCGCTTCAGCTCTCCTTGCTGGATGTCTCCGCCTTGACCGACGCCGGTAAAACGATTTGGGGCAGGGAACTCATGGAAAACGCAAGGCTAACGGCGATATACTGGTCAAATCGTTTGGAAACGCTCTGGTATTCCCTCAACTCCGACAGCACCGAAAACGCGGCGATTATTTCCGCTTACGGAGAAAGCCTTTGCGAAACCATGGATTCTCAACGCGGTTTTATTCGCGCGCTGGACCGGGGATGGAACGAAGCCGCAAACGCACTTCCAATTTCATTCCCAAGCTTCAAACCGCTCAAAAACTATGGGTTTGAGGAGCGAAAAAATGCCGTTGTTTCTTCTCGCGACGGTTGTAAAAAGGCAGCGAAAAATCTCTGCGCCGTTTTCGACGCACCCTCTGAAAAACTGCTTAGCGAACTATCAGTTACCGCGCCTGCAATGCGCGCACTTATAAGGCTTACGCTCGAATTTGACAGACTTTACTCAACCGAAAAGCGGCGGCACAACCTGATTGATTTCTCCGATTTGGAGCATTTTGCCGTCGGTCTCCTGTGCTGTCCCGAAACGGAAGAGCCGACGGAAACAGCCGTCGAAATTTCCAAACGCTACACGGAGATTATGGTGGACGAATATCAGGACGTCAACGCCGTTCAGGACCTAATCTTCCGCTGCGTTTCGCGTGAGGGCAAAAACATTTTTATGGTAGGCGACGTAAAGCAATCGATTTACCGTTTTCGTCTTGCCGACCCCTCGATTTTCATTGGCAAGTACCTGAATTATTCGGATTTCTCCTCCGCTGAAAATACGCAGGCGAAAAAAATTCTTCTTCAGAGCAATTTTCGTTCCGATTCTAATATTCTGGGCGCCTGCAACCACGTCTTTTCAAACACAATGTCCGAAGCTCTCGGCGATATAGATTACGATGAAAATGCGGCTTTATTCGCGGCTCCTTGCGCTTTGCCCGCACGCGGAAAGACAGAAATTTCCGTTCTTGCCGTGCCGCAGGCGGAGGACGGTGAGGAGCGCCCCGATAAGACCTACCTTGAAGCGTGCATGGTCGCCAGACGCATAAGGCATCTTGCCGAAAGCTCCGAGACCATTCTGGATAACGGCACTGAGAGGCCCATACGATATGGAGATTTTGCAATCTTGCTCCGTTCACCGAATACGGCAGGTGCTGCTTTTAGGCGCGCTTTGGCTGAGCAGGGCATACCCGTTTTTGCAGAGCAGGGCAGCGGCTTTTTCACCTCCCCTGAAATTCTCATTGTCTTGTCACTTCTATCCGTAATTGATAATCCCCATAGGGACATTCCTCTTGCCGCGGTGCTTTCCTCTCCGGTTTTCGGATTTAGCGCCGATGAGCTTTCCCTTATCCGCTCAGGTGACAAGAACGGCGACTTTTTTACCGCGCTCACTGAGGCGGCAATCGATAATGAAAAGTGCAGAGTATTTTTGGAAACTCTTTCCGAGCTTCGCGCTCTCTCGGACGATATCGGCGTGTATGAAATCTTATGCATGATATATGACCGCCTTGAGCTTTCCGCAATCTGCGCTGCGATTGGCGGAGGAACTCTCTCAAATGGGAATCTCATGCTTCTACTTGAGTTTGCGGCAAAATTTGAGGAAAACGGCTATCGCGGACTTTTTGGCTTTATCAAGCAGTTAAGGCGCATGGAGCAGCGCGGCGAAGAGCCTGCTTCAGGTGCAAACGTCGCTGGAAACGCAGTTTCTATTATGAGCATACACAAGTCGAAGGGGCTTGAATTCCCCATTGTGTTTCTCGCCAACACCTCTCGCGAGTTCAACAAAATGGATCTGCGCGCTCCCGTACTCATTCACCCTGAGCTCGGCTTAGGCTGTAAACTAACCGACACAGCGCGCGGTATTGAATATCCGACGCTCGCAAGACGTGCCATAGCGTCAAGGCTCAGCACCGAGATGCTTTCCGAGGAAATGCGAGTGCTCTACGTCGCTATGACACGAGCAAAGGAACGGCTTTATATTTCCTGCGCTTCAAAAGACCCAAAAGCTCTGATTGCCAAGCTCTCGGAAAACCTCTCCTCGCCCTTAAGTCCCGAAATTCTCAAGTCTGCGCCATCCATGTCACACTGGCTCATTTCAGCGGCTCTCATCGAAAACGGGGGCCTGCTCACAATTTCGACCGAGACCTCCGATTCTGATGAGGCAACGCCGGAAATCAATGTTGCACCCCAGAAAGTTCAAAAACCAGTTGTAAACCAATCGGAGCTTTCTGAGCTTAATCGCGTACTCAGCTACCGCTATCCGTTTGAAAGAGCTGTAAGACTCCCCGCAAAGCTTACTGCAACAGCCCTTCCGCAGGATGAAGCGGATGCGGACGCCGAGCAAATTGTGAAGGAGCACGCCTTTTTCTTCCGACTGCCCGATTTTGCAGGAGAAAACCATCCGCTGTCTGGCTCCGAGCGCGGTGTTGCAACGCATATTGTGATGCAGTTTATCGATTTTACTCAAACTGAAGCACTTTCCGCAATTGAGAGCGAAATTGCACGGATAGCAAAACTCGGTCAGCTAACCGACAGACAGGCAAAAGCTGTCGACAGGTCTTCGATACTTGAGTTTTTCGGTTCCGGCACGGGAGTTCGCATCAAAGCGGCCGATAAAGTGCACCGCGAGCTTCGGTTCTCGCTTCTTTGCTCCGCTGACGAGTTCTTTGTGGACGCCACTAGCGAAAACGTCCTGCTTCAGGGTGTTGTTGACTGTTGTATCGAGGAGCAGGGTGCTCTGACAGTAATCGACTACAAAACCGACTATGTTACGCAGGGCACTCTCTCGGACGTCACAGAGCGTTACAGAAAGCAGATTTCGGCTTATGCCTATGCTATGTCGCGCATTTTCGAGTTGCCTGTAACACGCTGTCTGCTGTGTTTCCTGCGCGCCGGACTTGTTTCCGAGATAATACCGCAATCTTAAAAGAATCGCTGCCGAAATAGCATCGCACATCGCCGTATTTTGATACCCAGAACAACGCTGACATCATATAAAAAGAATTACAGCGAAGCCACACTGCGGCTTCGCTGTAATTCTTTTGGTAAGGAGTTTATTAAACGCAAATAACCCGCGCCTATCGGCGCGGGTTATTTTACTGACGAATATATCTTTCAGACCGATTACAGACCGAACTTCCTATTGAACTTCTCAACACGTCCGCTGGTGTCGACCAGTTTCTGCTTGCCTGTAAAGAAGGGGTGACATTTTGAGCAAATCTCAACCGTTATGTCCTTCTTTGTAGAGCCTGTTTCTATAACTTCGCCGCAAGCACACCGAATCTTGGTCTGCTCGTACTTGGGATGGATACCTTCCTTCACTATGTTCACCTCTTTCATGAGTTTAGCATACAAAACGCAAGTTTTATTGTAGCATAGGTATTTATTTTTTGCAAGCCCTTTTTCAATTTATGTTACACAAAGCAACAAATTGTAATCCAAATTGCCGTTATGTGGCACTTGGACTTGTACCAGGGTCCGAACTCGGACTTGCTGTGGGGCTTTCGCTCGGACTAACTATGGGGCTCGAACTCGGGCTTGCGGTGTCTGCCTTTTGTGACCAAGGCATAACAATGGTGGCGTTGCCGCTTTCATCATAAACCGCATATTTTTTAAGACCATAAAATATCAGAATTGCAGCGACAACAAGGGCCAATATTACGGTGATTATCACACCGATGTGAGCGCGCGACTTTTTCCTGCCCTCATAAATGTCCTTTGCTCTAATTGCCATTTTCAGTCCTCCGCAACAAATCAGTTATTTTTTTTTTCAATCTCCGAGATAAGATTAACACGTCTTGCGTGCCTGCCTCCCTCAAAAGCCGTATTCAGGAAAATGTCCACAATCTTAAGCGCATGACCGCCTCCGATAACACGTCCTCCAAGAGTCAAGACATTCGCGTTATTGTGCTTGCGAGTAAATTCCGCCGAATAGCAGTCGTGGCAAAGCGCCGCGCGCACGCCCTTGACCTTGTTCGCAGCGATAGACATTCCGATTCCCGTTCCGCAGACGAGGATTCCGCTCTCATACTCGCCGGAAACGACTGCTTTTCCGACTATTTCAGCGTAGGCTGGATAGTCACAGCTTTCCTCGGTGTATGTTCCGAAATCTTTATAAGCAATGCCCGTCTCATCGAGGTGCTTCATAATTTCTTTTTTAAGGGCAAATCCCCCATGGTCACTTCCCAAAGCTATCATGTTTTTTCCCATTCCTTTCGTTTGCACAACGCTTGAATTGTTATAACGCAACCTTGTATTAATATCATTATCTTCTCGTTATATCTTGATAAAGCTCGGCTTTCTCTTCTCAAAAACCGCAATATATTTATAACCCAAATCTCGCAAAATGTCAAAGCCTTCGGTAAGTCCTACGCCCGCGTTTGCTATCTTGTGTGCGTCGCTTCCGATGGTTATTATTTCACCGCCAAGCTCCTTATAATGCCGCAGCACATCAATGGACGGAAGCGGACCTCCTCCGGGCGGGTTGCGAAAACCCGAACAGTTTATCTCGATGCCCTTTCCGCGTTCAATCAGATTTTTCAGTAAAACCTCAAGTATTTCACCGTAAGTTCCCCTACTGATTTCAACTTTTTTGCCAGCCTTGCTTATATATCGGGAGGGGTAGCCTATATGCGCCATAACGTCAAAACAGTCAATAAGAGACAGCTCAATGAGCTCTTCCATATAGTTGTCGACAAGCCTCTGGCTGAAGTCGTCATCACGATACTTTGTGTCGTAAAAATCCGGCTTTCCCTTGAGGTTGTGAATCGAGCCGAGTATGAAGTCCAGTTCTTCCGAGCTTGCTATCTTTTTTGCCTGTTCCGGATCATGATTTGCCTCTCCGAGCTCGAGACCGAGAAAAATTTTTATGTCGTCCGGAGCTGCGGCAACTGTCTCCTTATACATTTTGAGCATGGCCTCGCGAACACAGAAGCAATCACGGTCCGGCTCGCCTGTCATAAAATGGTCAATATCGCAGTGGTCGGTAAAGCAGAGCTGTGAAACGCCCTTTTCTCGGGATGCAAGCACCATTTCAAGCATTGTATTGTGCCCGTCATCGGAGCAGGTGCTATGGATATGGTAGTCTGTCAGAAACATTCCCTGTCTCCTTGTCTGTTTTTTAGGAGTTTTATAATTCGGTCGGGTGCTTAGAAAGGCCATGCGCCCGGAATCCATGCCAACAGATCCGAATACGCTCTTGCCACGGGAACTCCAGTCAGCACCGGATAAAACGCGATGAACAGCAGCATACACAAAGCAGTTGCGCCGAAAACTTTTTTCTTCCACCGTAAGTCACGCAGTCTGAACGAGTTAAACACATGGCAAATCGCCAAAACGAGGAAAATAAGGCAGGGGAAGTAGTGGTATTCAAAGGTTATACGCGAAATGAACATCCACGGAATAAGCTGCGCTAAAAATCCGAGCAGGATAAACAGTGCCTTTCCGTCTTTAAATTTTATGGTTTTCCATGCCATTGCGAAAACCGCCAGCAGTCCGCCCCAGCAAACAAGCGGATTCAAGAAAGCGGCAAACGCCGACTTGATGTTGTTCGGATATGAACGAAGGAAGTACAAAATCGGTCTGCCGTCCACTATCCATTGATACCAACGCGACGAATAAGGATGGGTCGCGTGGACGCCCTCATGGTATTTCAGCATTGACACTTGGTTGTCGAGAACAAGTTGCGTATAGTCCTTATTTAGAAACATGCTTAATCCCGACATGCCTTTTGCTGTGCCATAGGGGTAATAGCTGACGTAGTATATTATTGACGGAATGATAATAAAGAACGCCACGCATTGCAGGATGTTTGAGCTCAGTTCTTTTCGGTGTTCGTCTTCATGCCCAGTCAAAACAAGCTCTCTGCCTCTCGCGATACGGAACAAAAGCCATATAACTGCAAGTCCCGCTCCTGCGTAAATCGCCGTCCACTTTGAAGCCGCGCCAAGTCCGAAGCAAAGCCCCGATAAAAATAGTGGAAGGAACTCCTGCCGCTTTTTCATATACGGGTCGTCTCGCGGCGCGGTTATATAGCGGTACATGAAGAAATACATCAGAATGATGAAGAACACGCCGTAGGTGTCGATTGTGGCAATACGTGTCTGCACAAAATGCATAAAATCAAACGCGAAAAGGAGCGTTCCGCATATCGATATGGACGTCGAGCCAAAAAGATTTTTGATAAAAATATAGAAGAACGGAAGCATCAACACTCCGAAAAGCGTTCCCATGAAGCGCCATCCGAAGGGATTTAGCCCAAAAGCTCTAATGCCAAGTCCGATGATAAGCTTGCCGAGCGGAGGATGTGTATTCTCATAAGGTGTGATGTTGCGAATATTCTCATATGCCGTACGCGCATGATATATCTCGTCGAAATACGTGCTATTCATATAGGTCATCACGTCGGGAATCATTTGCTGCTCGTCAAAAAGCGGTGCGCAACCGGCGTCATATTTCAGCGTATCGGGTGAAATCAGATTTCCTTCCCAGTCATAGAGGGCAAGCTCCCCCATCTCGGTAAGGTGATCCGCGATTATACGGATGTACTTCGTCGGTTTGTCAGCCGTATTCAGCTTTGCTTCATTCCATTTGAAAATATCGGAATATTTTTGCTCCATTGTGGACTCGTCGGTATAGGTTTCCCCATCCAGCGAAAACTGGAGAAAATAGTTGCCGGTATAAAGTCCTGAATAGTACATAACCCTAGAAATCGGCATTTCCTCGGGAAGCTCAATAATGACATAGCGCCCCTTATCGGCAAACTGGCAGAAGCTTTCCGGATCCTGCTTGTCTCCAAGTCCATGAAAAGCGACCGCCGCATATATAACCGTTATTAGCAGCAGCGGCAGAATATCCATTTTGGTCATTGGGAAGCGCCGTCTGGGATAGCTTAAGGAAGCCGTTTCCCGCTCATAGACATCGGCAACCGGGTCTTCCTTTTTAAACAGACGGACATATAGCGCAAAGAACACAAATACCAGCGTTACTGCCATTATTAAAAAAACGATAGGAAGAATCTGCATTTATCTGTCACCTGTTTCCGGAAAAAATATGGGGCTTTTTGCTAAGCTTCTTTGTTTTCATCCCATTTTAACGGCTACATCCAGCGCAAGCTCAATCATTTCGGCAAAGCCCAGCTGTCTTTCCTCCGGTGAAAGCTCTTCCGGTCTGTAGATGTGGTCGGAAATCGTGCAGATGCACAGGGCGCGCTTTCCGGCTCTTGCGGCCGTAAGATAAAGTCCTGCCGCCTCCATCTCTACCGCAAGTATGCCCATCTTCTTCCACTTGTCCAGCGATGTGTGTTCATCCCCGTAAAAATTATCACTCGAGAGAACACTGCCAACTTTAATGTTGAGGTTTTTGGCTTCCGCACATTCGACAGTGTGACGCAAAAGATCAAAGCTCGCCGTCGGTGCAAGTGTTCCTGGCACGTCGAATTTTTCTGCAAAAGCGGAGTCTGTAGCGGCGGACATGCCGGCAACAATGTCGAGGAGTTTGAGATCGTCGGAAAGAGCTCCCGCACTCCCAACGCGGATAATGTTTTCCACATCGTAAAAATTATAAAGCTCATAGCTGTAAATTCCGATGGAGGGTATGCCCATTCCGCTCGCCATAACAGTTACGGGAACACCGCGCTTTGTTCCGGTATAGCCCTGAACACCTCGTACGTTATTAACGAGTACCGGATTATCCAAGAAGTTCTCGGCGATAAATTTTGCTCTCAGCGGGTCGCCCGGCATAAGCACGGTCTTTGCTATCTGCCCCTTTTCGGCGCTGTTGTGCGGTGTTGGCATAAAGTTTTCCTCCCAGATACGAAAATGTCATTCCTTTTGGAACAGAATACCACGAATCTCTCTTGTATTCAAGTTCTGATAAACCGTTTCTCACGAATTGTATTATTCCCATCCCTAATGCTCGTAAGCGCCAAGCGGTCGAAGGAAGATTGCAGACGAGAAAGAGCTGCTCGTCGCTGTATAAAGATCAGCAGCGCGGTGCTGACAAAGTAAGTAAAAGCTTCATGTCACAACTGCGGAGCAGCATTGACATGAAGCTTTTACGATGTGGGCTCTATTTGGCGTCTAATTAGACGAGCTTGGCTTGATTGATCTTAACTCCGGGGCCCATTGTGGAAGCTGTAACACAGCTCCTAATATACTGACCCTTTGCGGCGGCGGGCTTGGCCTTGATGATAGCGTTGATAAGCGTTGCGAAGTTCTCGTTCAGCTTTTCGGGACCGAAGCTAACCTTGCCGATGGGGCAATGGATAATATTGGTCTTGTCCAAACGATACTCAATCTTACCGGCCTTGATTTCCTTGACTGCCTGAGCAATGTTGGGAGTAACCGTGCCTGCTTTAGGCGTAGGCATAAGTCCCTTAGGTCCTAAAATCTTACCCAGACGTCCGACAACGCCCATCATGTCGGGTGTTGCGACAACGACGTCGTAATCAAAGAAGTTTTCTTTCTGGATTCTGTCAACCATGTCCTGTCCGCCGACGAAATCTGCGCCTGCGTCACGAGCTTCCTGCTCACGCTCTTCCTTGCAGAAAACAAGAACCTTACGGACCTTGCCTGTGCCGTGGGGAAGAACGATAGCTCCGCGGACCTGTTGGTCAGCGTGACGGGAGTCGACACCTAATCTAACGTGCAGTTCAACGGTTTCATCGAACTTGGCCTTTGAAGCTGCGACAACGAGACCGAAGGCCTCCATGGGATCATAAAGACTCGCTTTATCTACGAGCTTTGCGCTCTCTTTGTAATTTTTACCTCTAAACAATTTTGTTTATCCTCCTTGTAATGTGGTTCGTCGGATGGAATTATCCTCCCACGTAAAGGAAACGGCGGTGAACGCCGAATCAGTGTTAAGCTTTTGCTACATTAACGCCCATGCTGCGGCAAGTGCCGGCAACCATGCTCATTGCTGCTTCAACATCGGTGCAGTTGAGATCGGGCATTTTGAGTTCGGCAATCTTGCGGAGATCCTCACGGCTGAGGGTCGCAACCTTATCGCGCTGAGGCACGCCGGAAGCATGCTCAATTCCGCAAGCCTTCTTTACAAGAAGAGCGGTCGGGGGAGTCTTTGTGATGAAAGAAAATGTGCGGTCGGAATAAACCGTGATAACGACAGGAATCATCATTCCGATGTCGCCCTTTGTGCGTTCATTAAAATCCTTGGTGAACTGGCCTATATTTACGCCGTACTGACCAAGAGCAGGACCAACGGGAGGAGCCGGGGTTGCTTTGCCCGCGGGAACCTGAAATCTGACTAAACCTACAACTTTCTGTGCCACTTTACGTGCACCTCCTAATTATTCTGAAACATATTCGACCTGGTATTGTTCCAAATCGACCGGTGTCTCCCGTCCGAACATGGAGACGATTACACGGACTCTCTTTTTACCGGTGTCAACTTCTTCAACAGTGCCCAAGAAACCTTCGAGCGGACCGTCAATTACCTTGATCGTATCTCCGGCCTTAAAGCCTTCGACAAGCTCATGGTGCTCAACGCCCAAATCCAATATTTCCTGCTCGGTAAGCGGAACGGCTTTCCCATCACTTCCGACAAATCCGGTAACTCCGCGTACATTACGAACCAGATGCCAACTCTCATCGGTCAAAATCATTTTTACGAAAACGTAGCCGGGATAGGTCTTGCGCTCAATGGTTTTCTCGCCGGCGTCGACATACTCCGTAACGGTTTCCATAGGGATATTAACCTCTTTGATGAGTTCCTGCATCTTGCGATTTTCGGCTGCTTTTAATATTGCTGCGGCCACAGCGTTTTCATAGCCGGAGTATGTGTGGACAACATACCACATTACATCATCAGCCATGCTTAACCTACCAACTTAATGAGCGCATCTACCCCGCGTCCGGCGATCCAATCGAAGCCCCAAAGAACAATTGCGGAGGCAAACGTAACTGCCAATGCAATGATTGTGTTTTTGATTGTCTGCTCCTTTGTAGGCCAAACGACTTTTTTGAGTTCGCTTCTAAGGTCACGGAACCATTGAACTAAGCGCTCTTTTGTGCTCTTCTTTTCGCTACCGGTAGATTTTTTAATAGCATCTGTGGTCCTTTTAACCGCGTCTTCCTTGGCTCTTGACATTTGAACACATCCTTTCTAAAAAACCTACTTCGTTTCTGAATGCGTTGTATGCTTGCGGCAGAACGGGCAATACTTGCTCATTTCAAGACGATCGGGGGTATTCTTCTTGTTCTTGAAAGTATTGTAGTTCCTCTGCTTGCACTCAGTGCATCTCATCGTAACTTTTACTCGCATTTCGGCACCTCCTTGTAATATTTGGCTCAAAAAGCCACGTTGCCTCCCTGATCGGAACGGATATTCCAAAACGGAGAATTTCCGCGCACGAAAAAAACCTCTCCGCCGACAGGTAATACGTATTTTAACACAGGTTTTATGACGGGTCAACCCTTATTTTGTTTTATATAGTATTAAATGTGCGTATTATTCTCTAAACGCTTAACTCGCAACCAATCGGGATTGTTCTTGGGCTTAATTTGTGATATTATTGTAATGAAAAACATTCTCACAAAAGGGAGAGCTTATGGATTACGACATAATAATAATCGGTCTGGGTCCTGCCGGCTCAACTCTCGCCAAGCTGTTGCCACCCTCGTTTCGGGTTTGCGCAATAGACAAAAAATCGCTTGATGGGGATGGCTTCAAAAAGGTCTGCGGCGGGCTGCTAGCACCCGACGCGCAAAAGTTTTTTGCCCGTTTGGATCTGACTTTGCCGAAGGATGTTCTTGTTGACCCTCAGATTTTTTCTGTCAAGGCAATTGATATGGACTCTAGGCAGACAAGATATTATCAGCGGTTTTATATGAATCTTGACAGAGACAAATTTGACAGATGGCTGATTTCACAAATTCCTGACACTGTTATAATAGAACACGGCTGCGTCTGTACAGAAATTTCACGTATACCCGATGGTTTTTCGGTTCAGTATCGCAATCCGGACGGAAAGCTAACACAAATTACCTCCCACTATATTGTCGGTGCGGACGGTGGCGGCTCTATAGTCAGACGCGAATTTTTCCCCGGGCACAATATTCGCCGTTATACCGCTATTCAGCAGTGGTTTGCGGACGAACACGCAACGCCTTTTTACTCAAGCGTTTTTGACAGTCGGGTGACGGACTGTTATTCTTGGTCGCTTTCAAAAGAGAGTATGTTCATCTTTGGCGGAGCCTATCCTCAAAAAAACTGTCGTGAGCGTTTTGAAGTTCAAAAGCAATCGTTGGAAGGTCTTGGCTTCAGCTTCGGTCAGCCGCTTAAAACCGAGGCTTGTGTGGTTTACCGACCCTCAAAACTCAGCGATTTTCGGACGACAAAAAATGGGGCTTTCCTAATCGGCGAGGCAGCAGGCTTTATCTCTCCCAGTTCACTGGAGGGGATAAGCTATGGGATGAAAAGCGGCTATTTCCTGTCCGAAGCCTTTAAAAAGCATCCAAAACACGCTGAAAGGTTTTATCGCAAAAAGGCGCTTGGCATAAAGGCCGGCTTGATGCTCAAGCTTATCAAGTGCCCTTTCATGTACAATCGAGTCTTGCGAAATCTCGTAATGAGAAGCGGCGTGACCGCTATAGATATGCTTGAGCCTTAGTGTGCGGGTTGCGTTTGGGCGCTTTAACGTGTTATACTGTTGTATTAGAGTTACAATCATAGCGGAGGCGAGAATTTTGACTGCAGAAGAAGCAATTTTGTTTATCCACGAAAAGGTCTGGCAGGGAACAAAGCCCGGGCTAGACCGCACAAGAGAGCTTCTTTCAAAAATGGGCGACCCCCAGAAGCGGCTTCGCTTTATCCACATCGCCGGAACGAACGGCAAGGGCTCGACTTCCGCGATGCTATCCGCCATCCTAAAAAGCGCGGGTTTTACCACGGGACTATACACCTCTCCCTTTATTTCTGGCTTCAGTGAGAGAATGAGGATAAATGGTTCCCCCATCTCGGACTTTGAGCTTGCCTCCATTACAGAGTTAATCGCACCTTTTGCTCTTTTGATGGAGGATAGACCGACGGAGTTTGAGCTTGTAACCGCTATCGCCATGGAGTTCTTCACGCGCAACAAGTGCGACGTAGTTGTTTTGGAAACCGGCATGGGTGGCAGACTTGATTCGACAAACGTCATTGAGCAGCCTCTATGCTCTGTAATAACCAACATCGGACTCGACCACACGCGTGAGCTCGGCGATACAGTCGAAAAAATTGCCGCCGAAAAAGCGGGCATAATTAAACATGATTGTCCCACCGTGATTTATGAACTTCCGAAAAACGTATACAACGTCATTTCCGAGCGCTGCCGTGAAATGTCCTCAGTGCTAACAAGTGCGAATTTCAGCGCAATTTCGGCAATTTCGGACAGCCGCGAAGGCCAGACGTTCTCGTACAAGGAATTTGAAAATCTCCGGCTTTCTCTTTTGGGCGCTCATCAAACGAAAAACGCCGCTGTGGCTTTGGAAACCGTAAAGGTCCTGCGCTCACAGGGCTTTGTTATCAGCGATTCCGCAGTTAAAACCGGACTTAGCGAAACCGAATGGCCTGCAAGATTTGAAATCATCTCTGAAAAGCCTTTTTTCGTTGTGGACGGAGGGCACAATCCCCAGTGTGCCGAAACTGTGACGGACAACCTGAAAAAGTATTTTCCCGACATGAAAAGGATAATTCTCTTCGGCGTTCTGGCTGACAAGGACTATATGGGTCTGGCAACGATTTTAAACTGCGTTGCCGACGCATTTGTAACTATTACACCGCAAAGCACCCGCGCACTTTCTGCCAATGATTTGGCGGATGGGATTAAGTGCTTCGGAAAACCCGTAACCGCCTGTGATGACATTGAAAGCGGTATCAGAGAAGCTCTCGTTCTCGCGGGAGAAAATGGGGTCGTCTGCTCTGTCGGTTCACTTTACACCGCAGGAGCCGTAAGAGCATTTTTCGGCAAATAACTTTACTTAGTCAGAATCTGGATTTTTTCAAGGAAGGTGATTGCAGGCGCTTCATAATTAATAAATTGGTCAGAGTAGGACTTGGCGCGTTAAGTGCAGACGGATGGGAAGTTGTCGTCTGACGAAAGAGTTTATAAGTTAAGGGCATTAGTCCCGAAGCAACTTAGACTCTGCGGTGCCTTTTCCGCATCCGCTGCCACACCGGAGCGTCGCTCCTTTTGTGGCATGACACGAAAGGAAGCTTTATCATTGAAAAAATTTAATATTCGCACCATTTCCATGCTTTCTATGCTAATTGCAGTAAGCATAATCTTGTCACGCTTTCTCGGCTTTTATATGACGGAATCCCTAAGAGTAAGCTTTGAGTATTTTCCTATCATTTTGTCGGGCATCATCTTTGGTCCCATCGCCGGTGCGGTTGTGGGAGGCTTGTCCGACCTTCTCGGCTCACTCCTGTTCTCAGGTGCCGGTTTTTTCCCTCCGCTTATAGTCGGTCCTATCCTTGCGGGTTTATTCGCTGGCATTTTCGCAAAATATATATTCAAAAACAAGATTGACCACTGGTGGAAATACATTGTGCTCGTGGTACCCGTGGAGCTTCTGTGCAATTTGCTATGGGGCACTTTCGCTCTCTCCCTTCTTTACGGCTCGCCATTTTTGCCGTATCTGGCAGTAAGAGCGCCCATTAAAATCTGCATCGCTATCGCGGATGCTCACTTGGTTTTCGCGGTACACAAGGCGCTACGTCACGTTCTTACTTAGCAGGATACTCAACGTGCCTTGCACAACTTTTGAAAGGATCATTACATGAGAATAATGGCTATTGATTACGGCGACGCCCACATAGGGCTTGCCGTTTCGGACGAATCGGCAACTTTATGTGGCGACGCATTCACTCTCAACGAATGGAACGTGGCGCGCGCTGCCGATAAAATAGTAAAAGAGGCTATCTTGCGGGGCGTTGGACTGTTTGTTCTCGGCTACCCAAAGAACATGAACGGAACGCTCGGCGAAAGAGCTGAAAAAAGCGAAAGCTTCAAGCGCACGCTTGAATCCCGCTGCGATATTCCCGTTTTGCTTTGGGACGAGCGCAGAACAACCATCGAGGCTCACGAGATTCTTCACGCAAACGGCAGAAAGATGAAAAACCACCGCGAAAACGTGGACTCCGTGGCGGCTTCACTCATTCTTGAGGGCTATCTGCGCTCTCTCTAGAAAAGCCAGGAAACATTTTCAGTCATATGCTCGTCTAAGGGTCATCAAACGCAAATAAGGAAAGTGTAGCTTTGCGGCGCAAGCCGAAGTGCACCCACAGAATTAAACGGAGGCGCGACAATGAAAACGAAACTGAAATTCATCTCTCTCGCACTCGCTCTTCTCCTCATCCTTGCATTTGCCGCCTGTGGAGCCGCGAGCAAGACTGCAACGGACGAAGCATACTCCAGCGAATCTACAGTCGCTGCCCCCGCAGATGCAGGCAGCACTTCCTTCACCGACACCGCAGCGCAAAAAGATGCCTTGACGGGCACAGGAACTACCGGTGGAACGGCCGAGATGCCGTCTTCCGAAAAAATCATCTATTCCGGCAGCGCCACGGTAGAAACAATGGAGTTTGACAAAACCATTGAAGAGCTTAACAAGATGGTTACCGGCTGCGGCGGCTTCATTCAAAGCTCCAGCGTAACCGGAAACGATTTCTATGCTCAGCACAGCGGCACCGTAGCCTATCGCGCCGCACAGTACACCTTCCGCATTCCGGTAGATAAGTTTAAATCCTTTACAGAAAGCCTCAGCACCCTCGGAAATGTGCCTTACAGCAGCACAAACGCCGAAAACATAACTATGCAATATACCGACACCGAAGCACAGTTGACTGCCTGCCAAACAAAGGAAGCCCGTCTTCTTGAGCTTCTGTCAAAGGCAAGCAGTATGGCGGATATTCTCGCAATTGAGAATTCGCTCTCCGATGTCCGCTACCAAATTGAAAGCTTGACCTCTCAGATAAAAAACTGGGACTCGCAAGTTAGCTATTCGACACTTTCAATAACCGTCAATGAAGTTTCGCTCTACACCGAGGATAGTACCTCTACCCTCAGCTACGGGCAGCAGCTCAAGGAAACCTTTACTCGCTCCATTAAGGGTGTCGGCCGCTTCTTCAAGAGCTTTTTCAAATTTCTTGTCGGCGCTCTTCCGGTTCTGGTGATATTAGCAGTTATTGCTGTTCCTATAATTCTTATTATTAGAGCGGCTAACAAAAGAAAAAAGGCGAAAACTCCTCCGAAATCGGACTCAAACAACAATAACGGCCCCAATAGCGGACCGCCCTTCCAGCAGTAATTCTTTTGAAACAGGCTAAACGCCCAAAGGTTTTCAATAACCTTTGGGCGTTTGTTTATCCAATCACTATCGCTGCTATTTTGTCATTTTATCGAAATCACTTTCAAGCGGTTCGGCAATGTGAACGACTCCGTTTGCAACGCTGAGCTTGCCACCACAATACAGTGCGATGGCTCGCGGAAGTATTGCGTTTTCGGCCTCCTCCAAAATGCGCCTTTGAAGTACAACGGGTGAATCACCTTCACGCACGGCAACCGCTTTTTGCAGGATTATCGGTCCGAAATTCGGCGTTTCGGTCACAAAATAAACACTCGCACCAGAAATTTTGACGCCTGCGTTGAGAGCAGCCTCCTGAATTTTAAGTCCCGAAAGCCCCTCATCCGTGAAAGCGGGCATAAGGGAGGAATAGATGTCAATTATTCTGCCCCCGTAATGCTTGAAAATTGGCTGTGTAAGTTCACAATCAAAGCCGGCAAGCACCACGAGCTTAATATCCAAATCGCGGAGCTTGTCCAAAATTGCAAAGCCGAAAACCGTCTGGCTGGGAAAAAGCTCCCTGTCGACGACATAGTTGGGTATGCCCGCCATCTCGGCTCTTTTCAGAGCATATGAACCGGGATTTGAGGAAATTACCGCTGTCAGTTCGCATTGCGGAATCTCCCCGAACATACTTGCGTCGATTAGCGATTGGAGGTTAACTCCCCCACCCGACACTAAAACTGCGGTTTTGACCATGGTTTCACTCCCTCTTGGTACAAAATGTTTATTAACTGTTGGATTTGTTTATAAATCGGATCAAAGG
>Ga0209125_1001275_pt1 | contig 24510 bp, 24 predicted proteins | sample BarGraIncub1131A_FD_184503 | JGI IMG/M metagenome (GOLD analysis project Ga0209125, IMG submission 184503) | Arctic peat soil microbial communities from Barrow, Alaska - Barrow Graham LP Incubations 11-31A (SPAdes) (version 2) | ecosystem: Environmental > Terrestrial > Soil > Wetlands > Peat... | reverse complement strand
CATGTAAAAATCATTCCAACATCTATGAATATTGGACAGGGGATGCTTGCTATACTTGCTATAGTTACTGGGATATTTTCACCATTTATAATAAATGAAATATCTCATTATACTAATAATTTATTATACAGCAGTGAAAAAAATCTTAGTTTTAAAAATGAAACTGAAATAATGATATTCACCATAATATTAATTTGCATTGTATTTATTTTATATATGTTTAATAAGATAAATTCATCAAATAAAAAACAAGAGATTAATGAAACTTGGGCCTGTGGCTACACGCAAGACAAACCTTATATTCAGTACACTGGAAGTGGGTTTGTTCAGCCAGCTGCAAAGACCTTTGGAGCTATTGCAAATTATAATAAAAAAATTAATTTAAAAGAAACTATTCACATAAGTCAAAAAACTAGTGATATAGTAGAAGATTATTTATATAAAACGAGTTTAAAAGTAGTTGATTTTTTAACAACAAAAATAATAGAAATTAACTATGGGAAAATCCAATCAAATATTTCTTACATCTTCATATCAGTAATAATTGCACTTATTTTAGTTTTGAAATTCGTGTAAGGAGGAATTCATTTGAGATATAATTTATTTTATTTTATTCAAAGTATATTAATTGTAGTTTTATCACCATTACTTATAGGAATTTTAAAAAAAATGAAGGCAATCCTCAGAGGATATGTGGGCTCATCTATTCTTCAACCTTATTATGATTTAGAAAAACTATTAAAAAAGGGAAGAATTATATCAAATAGAAGTTCCTTTATAACAACTATTGGTCCAATCATTATACTTGGAGCCACTATAACCACAGCTTTTTTCATCCCGGTTTTTTATACAAGTATGGAAAAATCTATTGGAAACTTATTTATTCTTATGTTTGCATTTGCAATAGTTAAAATTTTTACTGTATTAATTGGACTTGATAGTTCAAGTACATTTGGTGGAATGGGATCAAGTAGGGAAGCTTTTATCTCTATGATGGCAGAACCTCTAATGTTATTTTTAATAACTTTTTTGTACATAGAAACAAAGGATTTTAATATTTTTCATATTTCCTTTATTAATAGCAATATTGTGCACTTTAAAATGGAGCATTATATTGCCATGGTATCTTTTATTATTTGCTTACTTGCTGAAAATGCAAGAATACCTTTTGATAATCCAGAAACTCATTTAGAACTTACCATGATGCATGAAGCGATGATTTTAGATTTATCAGGTAGTGATTTAGCGTATGTTGAACTGTCTTCCTATATTAAGTTAGTTGTATATTTAATTATTTTGATTAATTGTTATATTCCTATGGGAATAGCAACAACTCTTACAGCTTCTGCTCTGTTTTTAGGCTTTTTAATTTTTATAATAAAACTTTTATTTTGCTTACTAGGAATTGCTATTATTGAAACAACTTTTGCTAAATCTAGATTATTTAGAGGAGCAGAAATTTTTCCAGCTACCATAGCTTTAGGTATTGTAGCAATTACTTTAATCTATATTTTATAAGGAGAAAGATTATGATAGAGGCTTTACTTACAATTATATTAATCTCTAGCATTTATATGTCTGGAGTTAGAAGAATAAAACTCCTTACAGGAGGATTCGTATTTCAGTCTGCAGCTATTGGACTCATAGCCTTAAAGCTCGGATATGATACAGGGGAAGTGCATTATTATGTTTTAGCACTTTTAACAATAATAACTAAAGTTATTATAATGCCACTAATAATAAATAAATCTGTAAAGAAATTAAAGATAAATAGAGAAATGGAATTAATGGTGAATGCTTTTAATTCTTATATTTTAACTGGAACAGGGATAATGATAGCCTTTGGTCTTTTAAACAAAAGCCATAACAATTTCATAAAGACTGGAATTGCTCTATTTATTATAGGAGTTTTACTTATGGTAGCAAGAAAAAAAGCTATTACACAAATGTTAGGCTTTTTAATCTTTGAAAATGGTATTGTACTCTTTGAAATATCATTAACTAAAATGTCTTTTGTAATTGAGGCAGGTATAGTTTTTGAAGGCTTAATGTTGGCCCTTATTATGGGGATAATGATTTTCCATATTAATAAAACATTTGATTCAATAAATACAGACTCTTTTGAAAATCTAAAAGAATAGTTGGTGAAATAATGTATATTGTAGTACTTGGTATTTTATTCTTGATTATGACAATGACCCCTTTAATATCTAAGAATATAAAAATTTCTGGATTAGTTACAATACTTGGATCTATATCAGTTTTGGGTATTGTATTGAAAATTATTATGCTTCTTTACGATGGCGGATCTCTTAGCTATTTTAATGAATTTTTTTACATCGACAGTTTAAGTATATTGCAGCTTCTGATTATAGCTAGCATAAATGTAATCGTGAGTATTTACTCTCGTAAATATATTGAAAATGAGATAGACGAGAAAGTAATTTCAAATAGAAGAGGAAAATTTTATTATTTTCTATTTAATTTCTTTGTATTTTTTTTGATGTTTATTGCATTGACAAATAATATTGTAGCAATGTGGATTGGTCTAGAAGGAACAACACTTACAACTGCATTTTTGATTGGTTTTAACGTTAATAAAAATTCCTTGGAATCCGCTTGGAAGTACATTATTATTTGTTCAATTGGTATAGGTATTGGTTTAATTGGGATACTTATTTTCGTTAATGCGTATACCAATCAAGATGCGAACCAGATACTTAAATGGTCTCATCTTGTAAAAAATCAAAATGTACAAAACATTTATGCTATTAAAATAGCCTTTACATTAATATTTGTAGGAATTGGAACAAAAGCAGGGCTGGCACCTATGCATACATGGCTTCCAGATGCCCATAGCGAATCACCTTCTCCAGTTAGTGCCATGATGTCTGGTGTTCTATTGAATCTCGCACTATATGTTATCCTAAGGTTTTATTTGATAATAAAACATGTACCAGGACTTGAAAATACCAAGTGGTTATTTATAATTTTTGGCTGTGCATCACTAGTAATTTCTTCTTTCAGTATTTTAAGGCAAACTAACTATAAAAGACTGCTTGCATTTTCTTCAGTGGAGAATATTGGGATTATAGCATTGGGACTTGGAGTTGGAAGTAAAATTGCAGTTTTTGGTGCATTATTACATTCATTAGTTCATGCTTTTGGAAAATCTCTTTTGTTCTTAACTGCAGGAAATATATTAAGTGCATATAAAACAAAACGTATAGATAAAATTAATGCACTAATAAAAACTATGCCAATAAATGCAGTATTTCTTATTTTGGGAATGCTTGTTATTACTGGAGCACCACCATTTCCAGCTTTTTTTAGTGAATATTATATAATTGTAGGAACTGTTGAAACAGGGAATTACATTATCACTGCATTGTATAGCTTCTGTTTACTATTAGTCTTTGCGGGGTTTTTGAAGGTTTTTATTAAGATAGTATTTAATAACGAAGCTAGCGAGAAGTATGTTAAAATTGAAGAGGATAAAGAAAATACATTACCACTCGCCTTATGTTTTATTTCGATTATTGTGATGAGTTTATTTATGAATAGTTATTTGTCTAGTATGATAAATAACGCAGTTTCAATTATTTGTGATTAGGAAGTGAAAATATGAAAATAGAAGATACTATAAACAGTCTAAAGGAACTTAATTTTAATTTGAAATATGAAGTTAAAAATAATAACGAGTTATATGTTAGGATAAAAGCTGAACAAATTCGGAAGATTGCATTGATTTGTATTGATGTATTTAAATTTAATTATATTTGTGAATTTACTACTGAAAGAGAAAACACTGAAGGTGAAAAACCTACAATTGAAGGAAAAGAATCTATAGTAAATTGTATGTTTTCCAACAGTAAGCAAGGGTATTATGTAATATGGAGCTATATTACCCAAAAAAAACCAATATCTCTTCAAAATTTAATTTCTCAAAGCAGATTATTTCAAAGAGAAATTAATAAAGATTTTGATTATAAGGTTAAAGAAGTTTCAGGTACTGATGCTTATCAGATTGCAGTAGGACCTGTGCATGCAGGAATAATCGAACCAGGTCATTTCAGGTTTAGTGTTATGGGAGAACCCATAGAAAACCTTGAAATAAGACTTATGTACAAACATAGAGGAATAGAAAAGCTTTGTGAAGATATAAATGCAAATTTATTAAATCTTATGTTTGAAAGAGTGTCAGGGGAATCAACAGTAGCTTATGGAGAAGCTTATGCTATTCTTGTAGAAAAGCTTCTAAATAAAGAGGGTAGTAAAGAAATTAAAGCTCTTAGAGTTGTTCTTTTAGAACTTGAAAGAATGTATAATTATATGGATGATCTAGGTGGCGTTGCTAACGATATAGGGTATAGTTATGTAGCCAAAAAATTTAGTTATTTTTCGGAAATTATTCATCAGTTATGCGAAAGAGTAAGTGGAAGCAGGTTTATGAGAAACGCCATTGTTCCACTTGGAATAAATATTGACTTTAATGAAGAGAAAAAGAAGGATATTATACAAACTCTACAAAGCCTTAAAGCTCGGGTAAATAGTATAATTAAAATGAGTTTAAATGCAGTTTCTTTTTTAGATAGGGTAGAAGATACAGGAATGGTAAGCACCACAATGGCTAAAAAATTTTGTATGACTGGTGTGGTAGCAAGGGCTAGCAATTTAAAATATGATGTTAGAACAAAATTTCCATATGAACTATATAAGGAGATAAAAAAAGATATAAATACAGAAACAAAAGGTGGAGTTTTTGAAAGATATAAATTGAAAGCTTGTGAACTTAAAGATGCTTTTGATTTTATAGAAAAAGCACTGACATATATAAATAAAGATATAAAAAGAGATAAACAAGAAATTTGTCTAGAAGAGGGATTAGAGGCAATAGTTTCAGTTGAAACAGTAAAGGGAGAATTGGTAGTTTATGGTTTAACAGGAAAAGATAATAAGTTTAGCCGAATCTATTTTAAAACTCCTTCCTTTACCAATTGGACAGGGATGACTGAAGCGGTTCTTGGAGAAATTGTACCTGATTTTCCTCTTATTAACAAAAGCTTTAATATGTCTTATTCTGAAAATGATAGATAGGGAGTATTAAAATGAATAATATATTTGATAGAATAAAATATGGAACTGAAACAATAAAAGACCCGCTTTATAATAACGAATTCTCCTATGGGAAAATAGTTGCGAGTGAAAATATATGTAATAACTGTAGAGCATGCATGAGTGTATGTACCGTAGGCGCTATAACAATAAATACTGGTGATAATGATGAAAATACAATAAGTATAGACAACAAAAAATGTATTTACTGTAGAAATTGTGTTGATATATGCCCAAAATCTGTACTTGAAATGACATCTGATTATAAAATGTCAGAGCTTGAGCTTGTAGGTGAGAAATTACGAGAAAAAATTTATAAAATTTATAAAAGATCACTTGTACTAAGAGTAGTAGATACTGGTTCTTGTAATGCCTGTATGTCAGAACTCAGCGCGCTTCATAATACATTTTATGATATTTCAAGATACGGAATTAATGTAGTGCCATCCCCTAGACATGCAGATGGGCTCGTGGTAGCGGGTGTTGTTACTAAAAATATGAAAGAAGCTCTTGAAAAGACCTATTATGCAATGGCTGAACCTAAAATAGTTATAGCGGTTGGTAGCTGTGCATTTAATGGAGGTATCTTTAAAGATGGCGATGGAGTTTATGATGTTCTAAAGAATATACTACCTGTGGATTTGGTGATTCCAGGATGCCCGCCTTCTCCACAAGCCATTTTATTTGGACTTTTTAAATTAATGGATAAGATTTAAAAAATAGATTAAAAGTTAATATAGGTAAAAGATTATACGGTAATTGTTAAGACACTTGCCGTATAATCATTTTTTGTTTCTTCAAATTTTCAACATTTCTTGTAGTTGGAATTGTATAATTAATAATCAATATTAGTTTTAGTGCAAACGATTGCGTTAATTATAGATATTATGTATAATATTTATAAAGCTATAACTAAAATATAGAGAAATTTTAATACAATGAAAATTTAAAAACCGATTATTTATTAATTGTTTATTATTATAAGGGAAAATAGGAGGGAAAAATTAATGGATATTAACAATCTTCCAAGAGTTGCTTATTTTTGTATGGAGTATGGACTACATGCAGATTTTAAAGCTTATGCAGGTGGACTAGGGATACTTGCAGGCGATTATTTAAAAGGAGCTAAAGATCTAAATCTTCCACTGGTGGGGATAGGGCTTAAGTGGAAACAAGGATATACTGAACAATTTATAGATGAAAACGGCAAAACCTATGATACATTTCATAATTATGAATATGATTTTTTAGAAGATACAGGGGTAAAAGTAACTGTTAAAATAAGAAAGCTTGATGTAGTGTGTAAGGTATGGAAATTAGAGAAATTTGGGAATAATCCACTATATCTTTTAGATACCGATATACCGGAAAATGTTGATGCTTGGATAACAGGGCAATTGTATGGATGGTTTGGGGAAGAAAGAATCGCTCAAGAAATAGTATTAGGTATTGGGGGAGTAAAGGCTTTAAGAGCCTTGGATATTCCTGTAGATGTATATCATTTTAATGAGGGGCATGCAGTGCTAGCTGCTACAGAACTTATAAAAGAGAAAATGCAATCAGGATATAGCTTTGAGGAGTCTTGGAACAAAACTCGCGCAGAAGTAGTATTTACAACTCACACTCCAATACTTGCTGGTAATGAATCTCATGATGTTGATAAATTAGAGTATATGGGAGCGTTTAATGGACTAACTAGGCAGCAAATGATTAGATTTGGTGGAGAACCATTTAATATGACGGTAGCAGGGCTTAGACTTTCAAGGAAGTCAAATGCCGTAGCACAGCTTCACAGGTCAACTGCAAATAAGATGTGGAAAACTGTTGCTGGAAGGTCTGTTATTATTGGTATAACTAATGGAATTCATAAACCAACTTGGGTAGACGTTCGTATAACTAAAGCCTATGAAAATAATGGAGATCTATGGAACACTCACTTAACTGTTAAAAAGGAATTGATAGAATTTATCAAAGAAAGAACAGGCATTAAATTAGATGCAGATAAGTTACTTATTGGGTTTTCAAGAAGAGCTGCACCTTATAAGAGAAGTGATTTGATATTTAGGTCTGAGGAAATTATCTCTCCGCTGCTCAAAAGTGGAAAGGTTCAAATAGTATTCTCTGGAAAAGCTCATCCCTTTGATGATACGGGAAAAGAAATAATAGCAAAGCTTGTAAGAATGATGAAGAAGTATCCCAATAGTGTAGTATTCCTCGAAAATTATGACATGAACATAGGAAGAATGCTAACTAGAGGCTCAGACATATGGTTAAATAATCCAAGAAGACCTTTAGAAGCTAGTGGAACTTCAGGAATGAAAGCTGCAATGAATGGTGTTCTTAACTGCTCTATTTTAGATGGTTGGTGGCCAGAGGCTTGCATTGATGGTGTAAATGGATGGCAATTTGGAGATGCAGTAGGTCTTGATGATTTATCTCCCGTTGAATTAGATAAACATGATACAGATTCCCTTTACGATACTCTAATAAATAGAGTTATGACTACGTATTATGGAAATAGAGAGAAATGGGTAGAAATGATGAAAGAAAGTATTAAAACTACAAGCTATGAGTTTTCAGTAGAGAGAATGCTTGATGAGTACTATAATAAGATGTATGTAAAATAATAGTAAGCCATGAAAAATCATGGCTTTTCCATATTTATAAAGGAAAATACTAGAATTAGAACATAAGGTAAGGTATTATAGGGTTAGGTATAAACACATAAAGGAGCTGAAATTTATGAGGCTATTTGGTCCTACACATGAAGATGTATGGAAAATACTTAGTGGTGATATAGGAGCTGAATTTATTGTTAAAGACTCAGTTTTTAAAAAGTATGAAGTTATAAAAGAATTTCACCATTGGGTTATTGTTTTAGACACTTGTAATTCTAATGATAGAAATAGGACAGCATTTACTAGAGTTTATTGTGTGTTTCCCAATAAACATAGTTTTAAATTTAAGGTCTTTGGAGGGCATTTTAATAATTATTTCCCGAATTTTTTTGATATGCAGGATATAAAAGTAAAATATGATGATTTAAGTGATAGTTTTATAGTTAGAAGTAACAGTGAAGTGGCTATTACAAGTTTTTTACAGAATAAGACTATTAGAGAATTAATAAGTACACAATCAGATATATTGTTTGAAATGGCAAGTGAACAGGGAGGTGAGGACTCGGAAAATTCTAATAGTATACTTAGTGTTAAAATTCTTGGAATAATTAAAAATAATGAGGTGCTAAAAGAATTATTTGAACTAGTTGGAGAAAGTCTCTTGGAAGTTGAGAAAATAAGTAATGAAATTAATAATTTAGAGGTCAATAATTTTAATCATTTGGATGTGATTAAAAATAGTGTGAAAAATACTATACTTCAAAGCGTTCCATACAATAAGCTTAGCAAAGAGATAATTGAAAGTGTAAATAAGGTTATGGGTAAAAAAAGTCATCACCCTTCACACGAAAAATATCAAGGGGATAAAGCTAAATTAGCAAGTAAAAATCTCACAAATAAAAAAGTAAATAATGAAATATCTTATTTAGAAAATAGTAATAATGAAATAAAAAAATAATAAATTGATTTATATGATTCATAGATAAAAGGTCTACCAGTTTTTAACTTGGTAAACCTTTTATTATTTTAATTATTATTTTACTTCTACAATCCATCCCTCTGGAGCTTCTACGTCCCCAAATTGGATTCCATAAAGAGTATCATAAAGTTTCTTAGTAATTGGACCTACTTCTGTCTCACTGTGGAAAACATGAAGTTCTCCGTTATATTCTATACCACCAATAGGCGTTATTACAGCAGCAGTTCCACATGCACCTGCTTCTTTAAATTCATGAAGGTTATTTATTAGAACGTCTCTTTCTTGTACTTCCATTTTTAAATATTCTTTAGCAAGATAAAGTAGTGAGAATTTAGTTATGCTAGGAAGTATCGATGGTGATTTTGGAGTTACAAATACATTATCATTGGTAATTCCAAAGAAGTTTGCAGCACCAACCTCTTCAATTTTGGTATGAGTTGCAGGGTCTAGGTAAATACAGTCTGCAAATCCTTTTTCTTTAGCTTTTTCATGTGCAAGAAGGCTTGCAGCATAGTTTCCACCAACCTTTACATCGCCTGTTCCATGAGGTGCAGCTCTGTCAAATTCTTCTGCAATCATAAAGTTTACTGGGGCCATTCCACCTTTGAAGTAAGGGCCTACAGGACAACAAAATACGCCAAATAAAAATTCGTCGGAGGATCTTACTCCGAGATTATCACCTATACCTATTACGTAAGGTCTAAGGTAAAGTGTTGCACCAGTTTCATATGGTGGAACAAAAGCTTCATTTGCTTTAACAACTTTAATACATGCATCAATAAATTTCTCAATAGGAATTTCAGGCATAAGAATGCGATTACAACTTCTATTAATACGTTTAGCATTTTCATCAGGTCTGAACAGTTGGATTTTACCGCTCTTTGTACGATAAGCTTTTAAACCTTCAAAACATTGCTGTCCATAATGGAGAGCTGTTGAAGATTCACTTATACTAAGATTATTATCTTCGACTAATTTTCCGTCGTCCCATTTGCCATTCTTCCATATTGAAATATAACGTAAGTCTGTCTTCGTATAAGTAAAACCTAATTTACTCCAATCGATGTTAACATTTGTGCTCATATGAAACCCCCTATTATGTAAATTTTTTAATAAAATATATTTTTATAAGGTCATTATAACATAATATAATGACGTGTCATATTGTTATCAGCATTTTAATAAATTATATTCAGAATATTTTTAAAATGAATAAAAAGTTGCATTAATGCATGCAACTTTTTATTTTATTCTTATAAGATATTACTTTAATCCTTCAGGACTATTTTTTTTATTCTGCAACTTATTATTATCCACATCATTTAAAGATTTAAAATTTACACTGTTCTCCATGTTACTTATAGCTTCATTTACCTTTTTGTTTTTAGTTTTTTTATTTCTGTTCATGAGTGTTATCTCCCTTCATATTTTGCAGTGTTTATATTAATAGCATAGCCAAATTTATTGGTATTATGTATATTAACAGGGATAGCTCATCTCATTTTGATTTTAAAATAATTTTTTAAAACAGTTTTTACATAAAGTGGTTTTACCCTTATTGGCAGAAATACAGTTATCCTTTAATACTGATTTTCCACATACTTCACATATGAATTTTGAAGAACAGGTATTAACTAACACAGATTTTGGTTTATTCACTTTAGAACCTAATGTGTTTTTCTTATTTGAAGGTGGATCGTAATTAATAGGTTGCTTTTTTTCTTTCTTTTCAACTATTGAGTAATTCATAGCGTATGTACTTTCACCAAAAAGCTCTAATTCAAACCTAGGATTTTCTTTATCATAAAATTCCTCAATAATAAGCCTTGTAACTTGTGCATCATTTACTATAAGACCACTTTTCTCAATACCATCGAAAATACTTTTTGTTATATTGTTTGTGTCCGGATGTCTTTTTATACTTTTATAATATACCTTCAAAACAGCAATAAGAGATTCTGTTAAAAAAACATTGGAATTTTGACTTCTACATTGATATGCAATTTCTTCTTCGTACAAAGCATACCTATCATGGTATTTGCCTGAATTATAAGGTAAAATAGCTCTGCCATTCATATTGAATAATTTAAAATTAGATTTTGAAATAGGTGAGCCTTTTATTATGACCTTTGCATAGGTGTTACTCATATTTTCCCCCTAGGATCTACTTTCAATAGATGATAATTATTAGTCTTAACTTACTTTTCTATGATATAATCACATACACAATTATATCATAAAGTAGAGATACTCAGTGAAAACGCTTGAAAAAGCATATAAAAATTTGAAAAGCTAAAGCTAATAAAGTATAATTAATATGTGTTATTATTAGAAGTGAAAATTTTTAGAAGTTTAATGAATATAGATAGAAGTCATATAAACTATATTAAAGGTGGTAAAAACAATGGAAAAGCAAATTAAAATACTTGCAATAGAATCAAGTTGTGATGAGACAGCAGCAGCAGTGGTAGTTAATGGACGCGAAATTTTATCAAATATTATTGCATCACAAATAGATATACATGAAAAATTCGGAGGTGTTGTTCCAGAAGTGGCCTCTAGAAAACATATAGAAGTAATAAGTGCCGTAGTTCAAGAGGCATTAGATGAAGCAAAAGTTACATTAGATGATATAGATGCAATAGGAGTAACTTATGGACCAGGGCTAGTAGGAGCACTTTTAGTGGGAGTACAATACGCAAAGGGACTGGCTTATGCAACTAATAAACCATTGATTGGAGTTAATCATATAGAGGGCCATATAAGTGCTAATTTTATTCAATATAAGGAATTGGAACCACCATTTATGTGTTTGGTAGTTTCAGGAGGACATACATTTATTGTATATATGAAGGACCATGGTGAGTTTGAGGTTATGGGTCAAACTAGAGATGATGCAGCTGGAGAAGCCTTCGATAAGGTGGCTCGTGCTATTGGACTTGGGTATCCTGGTGGGCCTAAAATTGATAAAATATCAAAAGAAGGTAATGCAGATGCTATAAAATTTCCTAAAGCTAATTTTCATGAAGTTAGTTTAGATTTTTCTTTTAGTGGAGTTAAATCTTCTGTGCTAAATTACCTAAATAAAATGAATATGAAAAACGAAGTGATTAATATACCAGATGTGGCGGCATCTTTTCAAAAGGCAGTGGTTAATGTTTTGGTCCATAATGCTTTAGAGGCATGTGAGATAAAGGGTGTAGATAGGATAGCAATAGCAGGTGGGGTAGCATCGAATTCTTGCCTTAGAGAGACTATGATTAAAGAAGGGGAAAAGAAAAATATAAAAGTTTTGTTTCCCGAAATGGTGCTTTGTACTGATAATGCGGCAATGATTGGAAGTGCCGCATACTTTGAATTAATTAAAGGAAAAGTTTCTGGGCTAAAACTCAATGCAATACCAAACTTAAAACTTGGAGAAAGATAGGATATTATAATTTAATTTCCTTTTCTGTAAGTCTCCTATTAATAAATCTATTAACTAATAGTAAAAAAATGGCCATGGTAGGTACTGCAAGGAACATTCCAAGAACTCCAAAGGTTCCACCACCTATGAGTACGGAAAGGATAATAAGTAAAGGGCTTAAACCAACAGATTTTCCAAGGATCTTTGGTCCTAAATATAATCCATCAAATTGTTGAAGAATAATAATGAATAAAAGCACCCAGAAAGCTTTTATTGGGCTATCAAGAAGAGTAATGAAAAAAGCGGGAATCATTCCAATTAATGGTCCAAAATAAGGAATCATATTTGTAACTCCAACTATTAAGCTTATAAGTATAACATAAGGCATTTTTAAAATGCTAAGTCCAACAAAACAAATAAGACCTATAATAAGAGAATCGATAAATTTTCCTAAAACAAAACCTGAAAAGATAAAATTAGCTTCTTTACAAAAATTTAGAAAGCCATCTGCATTTTCTTTTTTTAAGACTGCATAAAGTAGTCTCTTTATATTTCTTATTAAGTTTTCTTTATCCTGTAAAAGATATAAAGACACAACAAATCCTAACAGAAACTTCATAAAAGAAGAGGTAAAGCCCACGGCAGTTAGGAAAGCAAAATTAATACCAGTATTTAGATACGTAGTTAACTTAGACATGAATGTTGAGGTAGCGTTTTCTAGATATTTAGTTAAACCATATTTATCAAGTAATTGAACCTTATCCATATTATTAGAAAACCAAGCTTGCGTTTTAGAGATATACCCAGGAGTTGAGTCTGCAAGTTCTCTAATACTAACACCTATATTAGGGGTTAATATGGTGACACTAAAAAATAATATGCTTATAACACATACATATATAATAAGTAAGGTTAAAGCACGTTTTGTATGGAATTTTTTTTCAATGCTGACCATTATAGGGTTTAATAAGTAAGCAATACCAAATGCCCATATAAAAGAGCTTATGTAGGATATAAAAACACTAAATGCGGTAGTAAGTATTTCTATATCATTTACTATTCTGAATAAAATAAATGATAATAATATTATAGGGATTAACTTAACATAAGGGATTTTTTTATCGTTAAACATGCCTAATTCACTTCCTTAATTAATAATTTTAGTAATAATACCATAATTTGATTATATCATAAATATTAAATGTAAAGGTTTTTCTATGTAAAACAAATTGTAAAGTTTTTAAAATAATGGTACACTTTTCTTATATATAAATTGCTAAATTCTCTAACAAAACTATAATAGCACTGACTATTTAGTGAAATAATATTAAAAGAGTAACAAATATATAAAAATACTTTGAATTGGAGAAAAAATATGTATAGAGTGCTCTTAGTTAATGATTGTAAATTCGAAAATTTTATAATGAGGGACATGCTTATAAATTTAGGCTATGAGGTTATCATAAGCAATGAATTTAATGCAGTTAGCGATGTAGGGGCATTAAACTGTGACCTTATTATAGCAAATTATATTATGAAAGAAAAAACAGGTGATAAAATACTGGAGCAGATAAAAGACATGTATCCTGAAACAAAGTGTATTTTGTCCTCAAGTAATGATATTAAATTAGAGGATTTTAACAATAGTGCGATAGATGGGTTTTTACATACACCAGTAACTAAAGAAAAATTAGAAAAAGTTATGATGGAAAATAGACAATCATTAAATAAACACAATAAGCATATGAAGCCCCCATTCTGTACATACTGTGGAGAAAAAGTAGATGATAGTGAAAGACAAGCAAGATTTTGTAAATATTGCGGGGAAAAATTTAGTTAATGAGTACATGATAATTAAAGGGGGTGTAACAATTAGGAATTGTTACACCCCCTTTAATTATTCGAATACTCATTATTTATTTGTAGCAATGTAGCATAATGAAGTATTAACGTGTAAACAATATTTAATGGCTATTTATACTGAAAAATTGAAGGGATATATATAAAAGTGCAGAATATATTAAATATGCAGAAAATAAAAACAATAATAACATTATCAATAGTTACATAAACAATAATGTTTACACGCGGGAGGGTACATATGATTAATAATTTTGAAATTGAACAGGCTATGACTATTAAAATAGATGATGAACTACCAAGTATGCCTAAATTTACACCGGGAATAAGAAGAGCGCCAGATAGAGGCTTTACTCTTTCAAAAGAGCAGACAGAGCTTGCTCTTAAAAATGCTCTTCGGTATATTCCGGAAAAATATCATGCAAAGCTTGCACCAGAGTTTATGGAGGAATTAATTACTAAAGGAAGAATATATGGATATCGTTATAGACCGCAAGGCAGAATTTATGGAAAGCCTATAAATGAATATAATGGTAATTGTTTAGAAGGCAAAGCATTTCAGGTAATGATTGATAATAATTTAGACTCAGACATAGCATTATATCCTTATGAATTAGTAACTTACGGAGAAACAGGCCAAGTATGCCAAAATTGGATGCAGTATACACTAATAAAAAAATATTTAGAAAATTTAACAGAGAATCAGACCCTTGTACTAGAGTCAGGACATCCACTTGGACTTTTTAAATCATCACCACAAGCTCCAAGAGTTATTATAACTAATGGGCTTATGATAGGGATGTTTGATAACCCAAAGGATTGGCATGTAGCAACCCAGCTTGGAGTTGCAAACTATGGTCAAATGACAGCAGGAGGGTGGATGTATATAGGACCACAAGGAATAGTACATGGGACTTTTAATACCTTACTTAATGCAGGAAGGTTGAAACTTGGAATACCAGACAATGGTGATTTAAGAGGTAGAACATTTATAACTTCTGGACTTGGTGGAATGAGTGGAGCTCAACCTAAAGCTATAGAAATTGCAAATGGCATTGGAATTATAGCGGAAGTTGATTATTCAAGAATTAAGACAAGGCTTGATCAAGGATGGGTAAATATTGCCTCAGATAACCTTAAAGATATATTTAACATTGTGGCAGAAAAAATAGAAAAGAAAGAATGTATATCTATTGCGTATCATGGAAATATAGTAGATTTACTTCAATATGTAGCAGATAATAATATAAAGATAGATTTATTATCAGACCAAACCTCTTGTCATGCACCCTATGACGGAGGATATGCACCACAAGGGGTTACCTTTGAAGAGCGAACTAGGTTACTAAAAGAGGATAGAGAAGAATTTAGAAAGTTAGTGGATAAAACATTAATAAAACATTTTGAGTTAATTAAAACAATTGTAGCAACGGGAACATATTTCTTTGATTATGGGAATTCCTTTATGAAAGCTGTTTATGATGCAGGAGCGGTAGAAATATCTAAAAATGGCATTGATGAGAAGGACGGATTTATATTTCCGTCTTATGTAGAAGATATAATGGGACCAATGCTTTTTGACTATGGTTATGGACCATTTAGATGGGTATGCTTAAGTGGAAAACATGATGATTTAGTAAAGACTGATAAAGCGGCTATGGGGTGTATTGACCCGAATAGACGAGGGCAGGATAGAGATAATTATATCTGGATAAGAGATGCAGAAAAGAATAAAATGGTAGTTGGAACCCAGGCTAGAATACTTTATCAAGATGCACAGGGAAGAATAGATATTGCTCTGAAGTTTAATGATATGGTGCGATTAGGAGAAGTTGGGCCTATAATGCTAGGGCGTGATCATCATGATGTAAGTGGAACGGATTCTCCGTTTAGAGAAACTTCTAATATAAAAGATGGTAGTAATGTAATGGCAGACATGGCTGTTCAATGTTTTGCAGGAAATGCTGCTAGAGGTATGAGTTTAATTGCTCTACATAATGGCGGTGGGGTAGGTATAGGTAAATCTATTAATGGTGGCTTTGGGCTTGTACTTGATGGTAGCGATAGGGTAGATAGTATTATAAAGTCTTCAATAGCTTGGGATGTTATGGGGGGAGTAGCTAGGCGTGCTTGGGCTAGAAATCCACATTCAATAGAAACAAGCATTGAGTATAATAAGAAAAATGCTAAGGTTGACCATATAACATTGCCATACTTAACAGATGATGCAATCATCTCAAAAGAAATAGAAAAAATTTTTAATAAATAAAAAGACTTTTAATAAATAAGAAAAGGCAATAGTTAATTAAACTTATGCCTTTTTTTACTTGTACTTATAGATATGTTGTTCATTTTTATAAAAAATGTAAAATTATAAGAAGTTATAAGCATAATCTAAATGAAATTCTTAATTTTTAAAATTGTGTTAAATATAACACAAACTAGTTGATACACTAATATAAGTGGGGTATAATAGTCTAAGTTTCAATGATTTAAAATAGTAGTTATTTTTATACTGTAAGAGGAGCAAAATTATGACTATCCATGAGAAAAAAGTAAAAAAAATTATTAAATTATTCATTATTGCTTTGTGTTTAGTTTTAAGCATATTCGCTCTAATGTCAATTTCAAATAAAATATGCAAAATTATTAAAAGTAAAAATGAAAATAAAGCAATTATACCCAATGTAAATACTAAAATTAAGGATGAAGAACAAATTGTAGCTAATAGTAAAATTACAAAGATAGCATTTGGAAAGAATAATAATGTTTATCTTTATGATGAAATAAATAAACAAATTAAATCCATAGGAGATAAGTCAAAATTGAAGGATTTATTAAAGCTTTCTCCAGATAAAACAAAAATAGTATTTAGGTACTTTGATGAAGCGAAAGCAATATATCCTCCACATATAATTATATATGATATTAAAACTGAAAGTCTAACAGATATTGCTATAGAAAATAAAAACGTTCAACAAATTATTGATTTGAAATGGATAGATAATGTGAATATTTTGGTCACAGGGCACATTAATCCTTCAGTTTCAGGGTATACAGTATACAACATAAAAAGTAGGAAAGAGTTAATATCTTGTATGGGTACCATTAGGGATGTTACTATAAATAATAAAAATATTCTTTATAGTAATACACCTCATATATTTCCACAACCTAAATCTAATTTATTTCTTAATGGAAATAAAATTTTTGAGGCGTCTAACAACAAGGAAGAAATATTTGATGGCATTATATCTAAAGATGGTACAATGCTTGCTTTCAGAAGTTCGGTGGAAAATGAAGTGGATTCAAAGGATGAGGTAAGTGCTTATCTTAATATAGCTAAACTTAATAGTGATAATAAATCAATAAGCAAATTAAAGAAGCTAAGCATAAATAGTGATACAACTGGAGAGATGGAATTTGATGATAAAAATAATCTAAGTATTGTAGGTGATGAGTTTATATACAAATTGAAAGGAGATAATCTTATCAAGGTGGTGAATTCCTTGCCAAAGAAACCAGAGCTTGACCAAGAGCAACTTAAGAAATTTAAACAAGTTCTGGCCATACAATTTCCAACGGATTTTATTTCAGAAGAAACATTATTAGAGGATATTGATATATACGATATGGAAACTTTTTAAATTTTAAAACTTATATATGAATTAAACAGTGTAGTTTATTTTTATGTAATAAATATAAAATATTGTTAACAAATAATTAAAAATTTGGTATAATAACCTTAAGAGTTTTGGAAAAAATTATGGAAGAAGGGTTATTATGAAAAAGAATAATACTTATAGGTCTGTAAACACAAAAGCCCATGTAGTATCTAAACCAAAGTCTATATCAAAATCAGTAGGTAGCAAATTAGCTATGTTATTAGGCGTTATTATACCGGTAGCAATGTTGATATCATACTCTATGAATATGAACTTTTTCTCAATTGCAAGGATTCTATCTATTTTTGTATTAGTTATAAGTATAGCTGCTTATTTAAAAGGTGAAGTGATTTATGCTAATCCTAAATCAATACAACACGATAATTCATTAACCAATAAAAAAAATATAGAGCACAAAATAATTAGAAAAAACTCTTATTTTTCACTAAAGAAAGGAACAGTTCAAGTTGTACTATCAATGCTTATAATTATATTATGTACTTATTTAGGACAAGTTATATATAAAGCAATTGTGTAATTAAAGATAAGGCATATGCAAATTTATTTTTTAGGCAACTTTAAAAATAGACGACTGGCATAATTACTAGTTATTTCGTTAGATGCTAATAAGAAATGTTTGTATAAAGGGGAGATAAAAATGAGCAATAATTATAGATTTTTTAGAAATAGTGAGTGTGAATATTTTCCTTGCCATGAAGTTAAAAATGATGAAAAATTTAATTGTTTATTTTGCTATTGTGCACTATATTTTCTAGAGGATTGTGGGGGAAATAAGAAGACTGTAAATGGTGTTAAAGACTGCTCAGCTTGCATTATTCCACATGCTGAAAATGGATATGACTATATAGTGAATAAGATAATGGAAGTAAATAAAACAAAAAGAAAATAATTATTATACAATAAAAAAGTATGAAATTTCTCCTATATGCCTTGCATAAGAACTAGAAACAAGAAATTTGATTAAGAAATTCTAATCTCTTGCTCATATAAAATCCTCTAGCGCTCACACTCGCCGTCCTGGCTCGGGTTCGCTAGCCTGCCGTCCTGGCAGGCTTACGAGGATTTTATATTTGCAAAAGAAGAATTTCTAAATCGAATTTAATAGTTTCGTCGTTTCTTATGCAAGTCACTACGCAGAAATTTCGTACTTACTACGAGCTAATAATATAATCAAAAGGCTGTTAAAAGGTAAAAGACCTTTTAACAGCTTTTTTATTACGATTTAAAATAGGACGATTCATTAAATTGTTTATAAATAAACAAACAAAAATTAAAATAGTTTACAAAAATAGAATTGTGGAATATAATGTATTATATAAACTTATAAGAAAACAAACAAGATATGTTAGAAGGAAGGGATTAATTTGGACATTTCAAAATTATTTTGGGATTCATCTATAAATGATATTTGCACTGGGTATATCTATGATAAAACTTCCGAAAAGTATATTTGTCTTATTTGTGGAGAGACATTCACTAGAGGACTTATATTTGACGTAGATGGAGTGCTTATGGAAGCCAAGATGGCGGCTTCGGTTCACGTAAGCAAAGTTCATGGATCTGTTTTTGATTATTTATTAACTTTAGATAAAAGATACACAGGACTTTCAGATATTCAAAGTAAGCTTTTAAAATATTTTTATAGTGGATACAGTGATAAGGAAATTGTGGAAATGGAAGGAGAGGGCAGTTCGTCAACTATAAGAAATCATAGATTTAAATTAAAAGAAAAAGAAAAGCAAGCCAAGACTTTCTTAGCTTTGATGACACTACTTTCTAAAAATCATATAAATGATGATGGTAATAAAAAATTAGTAGAAATCCATAGGAGGGCAACCATGGCAGATGAGAGATATGTAATTACGGAAATAGAAAAAGAAAATGTTCTTAAAAATTTTATTGTGAATGATAAGATAATTAAGATACCAAGAGCTGAAAAGAAAAAGATCATTATCCTTCAATATTTACTGCAAAAGTTTCAGCATAATAGGAGATATACAGAAACCGAAGTGAATGAAATTATAAAATCTATGTATGAGGATTATGCTAGTCTTCGCAGATATTTGATTCAATATGGATTCATGGCTAGAGAAGATAGTGGTAGCGCATATTGGGTAAATGACTAAAAGGGGATGAGTTAATGGAGATTAAACAATTCAAAGTAATACCATCTAAGCAGAAGAAAGAATTATATAATTTTATTAAAAGTACGGATTTAACTTATAATAAAACCTATATAGAAATGATGAAAATATATGAAAGTGATACTTTTAATGAGGGAAGCACTGTTTTCATAGTATTTTATAAAGGGGAAATCAAAGGAAGTGTAGCTTTAATAACCAAGGAAATAAGTATTAAAGGAGAGGCATTTATTACAGATATTTATGTTGAGAGAGAAAATATATCCAAACAAGATGCGTATTCAAATAGCACATTAAAAGTTTTGAATACAAAAATAATTTTAGAACATTTGATAGAAAGAGCAGTTGAATATTGCAATATGTGTAATGCAAGAAGTATAAAAATTGGTATTCGTAAAAGTGAAAAACAGCTCATTCAATACATTAATAATTTAGGATTTGATCATATTTATGATGCGGTAGTTATGAGATATAAAGAAGATAAAAATATGGTTATGAAAACAAATAATGATATAGAACTTAAGCCTCTTTGTATTTTAAATGCACATGAATACATGGATATTCATAATGATGCCTTTAAAAATAGTCCTAATGGAGGAACTATCGATGAAGTAGAAGTAAAGGATTATATAGTGCAAAATGCTAACAACGAAGATTTGATTGGTATATGTTTTGCCCAAAAGAAACCCTGTGGCATATATGAGCTTTCTATAGATGGAGATACAGGATGGGTTGATATTCTAGCTATTGCACCTGTTTATCAAAATAGTGGGTTAGGGAAATCATTATTAGTGAAATGTATAAAAAAGCTATACGAGCAAAATTTGGATGAGGTAAAACTTTTAGTAATTACATCAAATAACATTGCTGTGAATATGTATAAAGCAAGTGGATTTGAAATGGAAAAAGTATTTTCTTATTGGTTTGAAAAAAAATTATAATTTTCTGAAAAAGGTATTGTATTTGATTAATTTACAGATTATAATGATGAAAGAGACGTAAAATTTAATAATTTAACATAAATAGAGGCGCAGATAAAGAGGTAGTTTTTGAATGATAAGGATATGAACATCCGATATCAAAAATGAAGTATTTGTTTGCCGAAAGAATATTTTGGTTCTTAAATATATTCTTGGGGATAGAGAATAGATTTCTATCACTGCCATAAATTTTTTTATGGAGGGCTATTTATGTAATGAAAAATTAATTTTTCATTGCATTAATAGGCTGGCTACTTTTGTTTATTAAGGCACTGAAAATTCAGTGCCTTTTTTTGTGCCCAAAATAAAATGGACATAAGGTAGCTGGAAAAAAAGAGGGCTAAGTAGTATATACACTACCACAATAAAAAAGGAGGAAGGTAAAATGAAATCTTTAATCAGATTAAGAATGAGTGCCCATGATGCACATTATGGTGGAAACTTGGTGGACGGAGCAAGAATGCTTCAATTATTTGGAGATGTAGCAACAGAACTTTTAATTTTAAACGATGGTGATGAGGGATTATTTAAAGCATATGATGCTATAGAATTCTTAGCACCAGTTTATGCAGGTGATTTTATAGAAGCCGTTGGAGAAATAGTGAGTGTAGGAAATTCTTCAAGGAAAATGGTTTTTGAAGCAAGAAAAGTTATAGTACCAAGACCTGAGATAAATGATTCAGCTTGTGATGTATTAGAGGAGCCAATAGTAGTTTGCAGGGCAAGTGGGACTTGTGTAGTTCTAAAAGATAAACAAAGAAAATAACATGCATAATGTAAACTTTTTCATCTAGTGATTTAGGAGGGATAGCAATTAATAATTGTAATCTACTCAAGAAAAGCATAAGGAGGTCGCCACATGGAAAAATTAATAATAACTGCAGCTATATGCGGAGCAGAAGTTACAAAAGAACATAATCAAAACGTGCCTTACACTGTTTTGGAGATAGCAAATGAGGCTGAAAAAGCATATAGGGCAGGAGCTAGCATTATTCATTTACACGTAAGGAATGATGATGGAACACCTACTCAAGATAGGGAAAGATTTAAAGCCTGCATTGATGCAATTAAAAATAGATGTCCGGATGTAATTGTTCAACCATCAACAGGTGGGGCTGTTGGCATGAGTAACGCAGAAAGATTACAACCTGTTGACTTAAAACCAGAAATGGCAACATTAGATGCAGGCACTTGTAATTTTGGTGGAGATGACGTCTTCGTAAACACTGAAAATACTATTAAAGAGTTTGGTGAAAAGATGATTGAACTGGGAGTAAAGCCAGAAATTGAAGTTTTTGATAAGGGCATGATTGACATGGCTATAAGGCTTCAAAAGAAAGGTTTTATAAAAACACCAATGCATTTTAATTTTGTTATGGGTGTAAATGGAGGAATTTCGGCAACTCCAAGAGATTTAGTATTCATGGAAGGAAGCATACCACAAGGAAGCACTTTCACTGTATCGGGTATTGGCAGAAGTGAATTCCAAATGGCTGCTATGGCTATTGTTATGGGCGGTCATGTAAGAGTTGGATTTGAAGATAATGTGTATATTGGAAAAGGAGTTCCAGCAAAGTCAAACGGAGAGCTAGTTGAAAAGGTTGTACGTATTGCGAGAGAGTTAGGTAGAGAGATAGCTACTCCTGCCGAGGCAAGACAAATCCTAGGATTATAAATTTTTAATATATGTAGCTTCGAAAAGATGAGTAGCTTAAATAAAGGATATGGGGGGCAAATCATGAATAAGGTAGTTAATCCTGATAAACTAAAACCTCTTTTTAGAGATGGTATGACTTTGATGATAGGTGGATTTTTGGGTTGCGGAACTCCGCATAAGATAATTGATATTCTGATTGAACTAAATATTAAAGACTTAACTATTATTGCAAATGATACAAGTTTTGCAGATAAAGGGCTTGGAAGATTGGTGGTTAATGGCCAGGTTAAGAAAGTTATAACATCTCATATAGGAACAAATTCTGAGACTGGAAGACTTATGAATGAAGGCAAAATGGAGGTTCAGCTTGTGCCACAAGGAACATTAATAGAAAGAATAAGATGTGGTGGAGCAGGACTTGGAGGTGTTTTAACACCAACAGGAGTAGGCACCATAGTTGAAGAGGGAAAGCAAAAACTTACAGTAGAAGGCAAAGAATATTTGCTGGAGCTTCCACTAAGAGCTGACATTGCAATAATTAAAGGAAGTATAACAGATGAATTTGGTAATACTTTCTATCGAGGAACCACAAAAAACTATAACCCTATTATAGCGACAGCTGCAGATATAGTTATAGTTGAAACAGAAGAATTAGTGAAAATAGGTGAGCTTGATGCTGATCACGTAATGACTCCTGGAGTTTTTGTTGATTATATATTGGGAGGTATTGAATAATATGATTACAGATAGCAAGATGGTAAAACAGATAATTGCAAAAAGAGTTGCAAAGGAATTAAAGGATGGACAGCTTGTTAATCTAGGAATTGGACTTCCTACCATGGTTTCAGATTATGTTCCAGAAGGCATTATGGTTATGTTTCATTCTGAAAATGGTATGGTTGGCATGGGACCGAGGCCAGAGACTGGCAAGGAGGGTGAACATACCCAAAATGCTGGTGGACAGTATTGTACAATACTTCCCGGTGGAGCTTACTTTGATAGTGCAATGTCATTTACTTTAATTAGAGGGGGACATGTTGATATCACAGTACTTGGAGCCCTTGAGGTTGATGAAGAAGGAAATTTAGCAAATTGGATTATTCCAGGAAAAATGGTACCTGGTATGGGTGGAGCAATGGATCTTGTTACGGGAGCTAAAAAGGTTATTGTTGCAATGCAGCATACTGGAAAAGGAGAGCCAAAGATTCTTAAAAAATGTACTCTTCCACTTACGGCTAAGGGGAAGGTTAACCTAATAGTAACGGAGCTTTGTGTAATTGAAGTTACTAAGGAAGGGCTTATTTTAAAGGAAATTCATAAAGATACAACAGTTGAAGAAGTTAAATCACTTACAGAAGCTCATTTAATCATATCAGAAGATTTGAAAATAATGGATATATAAATAATAAATAAAAACATATTAAAGGAGGAAATTAATTATGAAAAAAGGATGTAAATACGGATCACACAGGGTACTAGAACCACAAGGAGTTTTAACTCAAGCAGCTCAAAAGATCGACAACGATATGGAGATTTATGATAACGAAATTCTTATTGATGTTATCTCATTAAACATAGATTCAGCTAGTTTCACTCAAATAGAAGCGGAAGCTCACAAGGATGTAGAAAAGATTAAAGCTAAGATACTAGAAATAGTTGCTGAAAGAGGAAAAATGCAAAACCCAGTAACTGGATCAGGCGGAATGCTTATTGGAACAGTTGCAAAAATAGGAGATGCTTTAATTGGGAAAAGAGATTTAAAAGTTGGAGATAAAATAGCTTCATTAGTTTCATTATCTTTAACTCCACTTAAAATAGAAGAAATTCTAGATGTTAAAATGGATATAGATAGATTAGATGTTAAAGCTCAAGCTATATTGTTTGAAAGTGGAATATATGCTAAACTTCCAACTGATATGTCAGAAGCATTAGCACTTGCAGCGCTTGATGTTGCTGGAGCGCCGGCTCAAGCAGCTAAACTTGTTAGACCAGGACAAAGTGTATTAGTACTTGGAGCAGCAGGAAAATCAGGAATGCTTTGTTGCTACGAAGCAATGAAGAGAGTAGG
>Ga0209125_1001274_pt1 | contig 24536 bp, 29 predicted proteins | sample BarGraIncub1131A_FD_184503 | JGI IMG/M metagenome (GOLD analysis project Ga0209125, IMG submission 184503) | Arctic peat soil microbial communities from Barrow, Alaska - Barrow Graham LP Incubations 11-31A (SPAdes) (version 2) | ecosystem: Environmental > Terrestrial > Soil > Wetlands > Peat... | reverse complement strand
TTAAGTTGTTTAAGTTTATTAATACAAAACATGCTATTCTCCTCCTCTGTGGATAATATTTTGTGTTGTTACATTTATTCTCTCACAGTGGAGGAAAATATAAAAGCCTAACGGCTTAAAAGTTAGGCGGTTCAATGATTGCTGAATTGTGCAATCGACTAAAATTAGTAATTAAGCAAGGAGAGGATTTAAGTAGGTTGCTAGTGGTCTTTCTTTTACACAATTTTCACTGGCGTTCCTACAGGTACTAAATTGTAAAGCTCAATTATATTGTTGTTATAAGTTCTGATACATCCATTAGAAACAGCTTTGCCAATAGAACTTGGGTTATTAGTGCCATGAATTCCATAGTCTCCATTAGGTGTATTTAAACCTAGCCATCTAGCACCAAAGGGGCCGCCTGGGTTAGTAGCCTTATTTATAATTTTGAAATTCCCTTTGGGCGTAGGGGTAGAAGGTTTACCGACGGCTATAGGATATGTCTTAAATAACTTACCTTCCTTAAATAAAGATAATATTCTGGCAGCAACATTAACCGTAATATTGTAACTAGAAGCGCGGTAGAGATTTTGTGCATTAAAATAGCGTATAAACATATTACCTCCAGATATATAGTAATCTTGTTTATAATATGTTGAAAAATATAGATTGTGAATCTTTGTCGCTACTTTTCTCAGGTCATAGTTACTTTCGTGATCGTTATTAATTAAAGTTAATTATGATATAATAAATGTAAAAGGTGTGATTAATGGATATTAAGACAATAAATTCACTTTAGAAAAATATTTGACACATATAATATTAAACTTATAGACTAGATAAAGGATTTGCAATATTCTATTTTGGGTAGATTTATTATTAATACGTGAAAACGATGTATTAGTAAGCAGTCAATTATTATGGAATTTAAATTGTAAATATGCTAATCTTATTAAAAGAAGTAATAAAATAAATTCTAAGGGGATTAAAATGAGAAATATGAAAAAATATCTAAGTTTTATTTTTGGGTTAATCCTTATTACCGGCTTAATTGGTTGCACAAGTATACCTGAAAATACAGCGCTAACACTTTCAACTAAAAAGACAAGTGTTAATAGCAATATAATGAAGGAAGCTTCTAAACAGAAAAAAACTACACCGGCAGTTAATAACAATATAAAGGCTGTAAATGGAAAATTAAAAGTTAATTATATAGATGTAGGCCAAGCAGATAGTATTTTAATACAGCAAGGCTCAAGCTCGATGTTAATAGATGCAGGGAATAATGAGGATTCAGAAATCGTGAAGGGTTATATAGCAAATCAAGGGATTACAAAATTAGATTATGTTATCGGAACTCATCCACATGAGGATCATATAGGCGGTCTTGATTATGTGATTAATAGTTTCCAAATAGGAAAAATCTATCTGCCGAAAGTTACATCAACTACTAAAACATTTGAAGATGTAGTTAATGCTATTAAAAATAAAGGGATGAAAGCTACGACTCCAACGCCAGGTGAAAGTTTTAAGTTGGGACAAGCTATATGTACCGTATTTGCTCCTAATGGGAATGGATATAAAGATACTAATAATAATTCTATAGTTATTAAAGTAACCTTTGGAGCTAATTCATTTTTGTTTACAGGTGATGCAGAAGATGTATCTGAAAAAGAAATGTTAGCAAAAGGGTATGATCTTAAAGCAGATGTACTAAAAATAGGTCATCATGGAAGTTACTCTTCTACTTCGCAAGAATTTTTAAATAAAGTTAGGCCTAAATATGCGGTTGTCAGTGTTGGAGTGAACAATATTTATGGGCATCCTAATAAAGAAAGCATGGACAGGCTTAAGACAAAAAATATTCCAACATATAGGACTGACGAATCTGGAACTATTATTGCAACAAGCGATGGAAAGGGAATAACTTTTAATGTTAAGCCTGGAAGTTACTCTAATGGGACCGTTGTAGATGCTAGTGAGTCAAATACTATATCAAATACTGTAGTTGTTAAACCAGTTAAGAAAACAAAACGTAATATTTCAAGCAATGTGAACAATAAAAAAGTTTATTTTACACCAAATGGAAAGTCATATCATTATGATAAAAATTGTAGCACCCTAAAAAGAAGTAAAATAATTTTAGAGGATACTCAGCAAGAAGCACTGAAATTAGCGCATTCAGATCCTTGTAATGTATGTGCAGGAGGTAAATAAATGAAAGTTATTATTGATAGATTTGAGGGGCTCTATGCAGTGTGTGAAAAAGAAGATAGAACAATGATGGATATCTTAAAAATCAATTTACCTATTGAAGCTAAAGAAGGGGATGTACTAGTTTTTTATAATAATATGATTACTATTGATATAAAAGACACTGAAAAAAGGCGTAGAAATATTGAAAAACTAACTGAAGATTTATGGGAATAAAAATTTAAATGATGAATTTAAAAAAATGTATTTTTTTGTATTACTATAGTTATCCATTTATGGTACAATTCAATTGGAATTTGACAAATAGATATTAAAAAATAAATATGAGGAGTCATTAAGTGATAAACGTGAGTGGATAGGAAATTTGATAAAACAATTTGAAAGTGTCCTAACTCATCAAAATGAGAGAGATATCAAACCTAATGATACAAAGATGTATATACATCAGGCTCAAATAATGTTTGACTATCGCTTTTTTAATAAAGCAATTAATATATGCAAGTCTTTTAAAACAACTAAATCTATAAATTTAGAGATGCGTACGATTCTAGGTAAATGCTATTTGAAAACTAAAAAATGGCGAAAGGGAAGAAAAATGTTTTTGGGGAATCTTAAAATAGATTCTACTCATATTGAATCAAGAGAGTGTCTAAGGCAACTTGCAGATAGAATTCAACTACTTGTAGATAAAGACTTTTCTAATGTAGTATTAAGACATAAATTTAAGAAAATTTATTCTGCGCTTGGAGAGAGTACGAAAATAGGAAAGATTAAAATAACATTTATAGGGATAATGAATTTATTAAAAAATATGTTATTTGGACTATTTAAAAGTAAAAAAACAAAACATGTAGAATATATAGAACATAATGACATAGTTCAATATTGATTTTAATAATGAGAATATTTGGTTAATTATTAATAAAAAAGAACTGATTAAATTATATCAGTTCTTTTAAGGAGTTATATTAAACTTATATTTAATTAAAGGGGGACTCTAATTAAAAAAATTAATCACCTTCTATGTATTTATAATAACAATTTTCTATGTCATTATAGTGACGAAATTAAGAATTAATTGTAAATTAAAAAGACATCCTGATTATCGATCAGAAATTGACAAAACTTAGAGGTGTTTTTGTTTAAATCTATACAAATTACAAATTAAAAGGAGGATTTATCATGGAAAATAATAGGGGATATTTTGGCCAGTTCGGAGGAGCATTTGTTCCAGAGCCATTAAAAGAGGCTTTAAAAGCTGTTGAAGAGGGGTTTTACAAATGTATATCGGATGAGGATTTTTTGAAGGAACTTGCCTATTATCAAAAGCAATATATAGGAAGAGAAAACCCGCTTTATTATGCAGAAAAATTAAGTAAAAAAACATGCGGAGCAAAAATATATCTTAAGAGAGAAGATCTGAACCATACTGGGGCCCACAAAATAAATAATGCCATCGGGCAAGCATTACTTGCGAAGAAAATGGGCAAAAAGAGGATAATAGCAGAAACAGGAGCAGGCCAACATGGGGTTGCAACAGCTACAGTTTGCGCATTATTTGGGATGGATTGTACCATATATATGGGAGAGGTTGATACAAAAAGGCAAGCGCTTAATGTTTTTAGAATGGAGCTTCTAGGAGCAAAAGTTGTAACGGTAACATCAGGAACTGCGACGCTTAAGGATGCAGTTGATGCAGCCTTAAATGATTTTGTGGAAAATGCAAAAGATACCTACTATCTTCTAGGCTCAGCAGTAGGCCCTCATCCATACCCTACTATGGTTAGAGAGTTTCAAAGTATTATAGGTATTGAAGCAAGAAGACAAATCATTGACGCTGAGGGTAGACTTCCAGATTATTTAGTTGCTTGTGTAGGTGGTGGAAGCAACGCTATTGGATTATTTCACCCATTCTTTAATGATAAAGATGTGAAAATGGTTGGTGTTGAACCAGCAGGTAAGGGGCTCGATACTGCGGACCATGCTGCGTCGCTGACAAAAGGTACAGTAGGTATTATTCATGGATTTAAATGCTATAACATTCAAGATGAAAATGGAGAGCCACTTCCAGTTTATTCAGTGGCGGCAGGTCTTGACTATCCTGGTGTAGGCCCTGAGCACTGCTATTATAAAGATACAAAGCGAGCAGAATACGTATCTGTAACAGATAAGGAAGCAATTACAGCATTATTAGAGCTTTCAAAAATTGAAGGAATCATTCCTGCAATTGAAAGCTCACATGCAATTGCATATGGTATAAAACTAGCGGCGTCACTTCCAAAAGATAAGATTATAATAATAAATCTTTCAGGAAGAGGAGACAAGGATGTTGAATTTGTAAAAGAAATACTTACTGAGGGGATATTAGAATAAAGGCAGAAAAATAAACGCCATAATATAGATACACTCATACAAATGGGTGTATCTATATTTTATTAAAACACTGTTAATAACAAATAACTGGAGTATTAGCCTCAATATTATTAAATATTTTTTTGCTACACTAGGTGGTGTATTTATACAACAATGAGAACCATTTGTCAAATATGTACTTCCACCGAACAGGCCGTTTTTCCAACTTGCATCATGGATTCCGATACCACCATTAAATGGCATAAAAACAGCGACAGGAGTACTGTATCCCACATTTTGGATTTATGTAGTGTTTTTCTGCATCCAAATCTATTGTTGCTTCTCCCTTTAGAATTGCAGTTACTACATTATGTTCTTTTAATAATTTTTCATCATAGGTAACTAAGCCAGAAATTTCAGAAGTCTTTGGATTAAAAAGTGCATAAATCCATGTAAAAGAATTCTGACTGTCTTTCAAAGCTTGGATTTTATCATTCGAATTATTGAATATTTATTAACATAAACAATAATATTATAGTTCTTTACCACTTGCTTGTATATAATTAAGACATGAACGGTAAAAGAACGTACATTAATGGCTATTATTTTCCGAACCTCATTTATACTATTAAAATCAATTATTATATATGGGAAATTATATTTTAATTAGTATCATTTGTATTGAATTTTTCTAAAATTCTTGCTATACTAATTATTAGGATAATGAGTATTTAAGGTAATTGGGAAATCGATTACTAATGTAAAAAACTCTAGTAAAATAAGATTTAGAACATAGATTCTTTAAGAATTGCACATGACCGTTCTATTTGAATATTCATACAAGGGGGTAATAATATGGCTAACAATGTTAGGGAAATACTAAATGATTTTATGGGTGGATTACAAACAGTAGGACAAACTAATGGAGAACAGGTAGGGGCATTTATGAACTTACTTACTACGGCATATAAACCAGGTGCAATGGATGTAAAGACTAAGGAGTTAATTAGTGTAGCTATTGGAGTCTATACGCGTTGTCAGTATTGCATAGTATATCATGTCTATAAATCCTTCGAGGCAGGTGCATCGCAAGAAGAAATAATGGAAGCAGCAATGGTTTCTATTACTTTTGGTGGTGGTCCTACAATGGCTTATAGTGTAACCTTACTTAAGGATTCTATTGAAGAATTCAAAAATGAATTTAATAAATAATTAAATAAAGCAGCTATGCTGCAAGTTAATAAGGTAACATATGTTGCCTTATTTTTTTTTAATGAAAAATCAACTGATGGAATGTATTGCTTTTTAGATTTTGGTTGTCGTTTCATTCTATTTAAATTACATCGTTCTTCTTGAATGTCAGTTCCTAAATACTCCCTAGATAAAAAAAGGGACTAATTCGCAATACTCATAACATTAATATCAAATAACAATTTACTAAACTATAAAGTGTAACAAATCTAGATGAGCTTAATGATATATAGTGAAAAAACAAATAAATAGGGGGTAACTTGTAATGGCACAAAACAAGAGGAAATCTAGCAATCAAGAAGATGAAAGAAAGCAAAGCAGACGTGACAACACTGATGGAAAGTCGGATAACAATGGTAAATCTGATAAGAGCGATAGGTCCGATAAAAGTAGTAGGTCTGATAAGAGTGATAAGTCTGATAGGAGCAGTAAATCTAATAAAAGTGATAGGTCAGATAAGCGCGGAAAAAGTGATGAAAGATCTGATAAAGGTGGGCGGAGTGGTAAAGGTAGAGGGCCTGGAAAAGGTGGGAAATCTGATAAGGGCAGGAGAAGATAGAATTTAGATAAACTGGAACAGAAGTCATTAAAAAGGGACAGGCTAGTTCGTCTGTCTTCTGTATTTTGTAAAAAAATTCAATAATTAAAAAAGAAAGGAGAATTCTGAGGAATGAGTTCAGCTAATATTGAGTTATTTGAAAAGATATTTTTAATGAGTAAAATAGATGTTGAGAGAAATTACGAATATATAGGTGAAGGTTCTGGGAGAACAGTATACGCTCTTAATAAGCGATACGTTATTAAGTTATCTAAATCTAAAGGTGGAGATAAGCAATGTGAAATGGAGGAATATATTTTTAAGAATGCACCACGATATTTAAAAAAATATCTCTGTCCAATAGTTTGGCATAAAGATGATATGGTTATTATGAAAAGTGCAACGACACTATTTAAAAACAATGAATATAAACATAAGAACGTTTTTAGGCATCTAGGAATTAGTGTAAATGATCCTTTTTATAAAAAAACAAACAAATTAGTAGATATTTTTGATCTATTGTATGGAGATGTAAAAAGTTTAAGTTCATGGGACTATTAGATGGTCAACTTGTTTTGATTGATTATGGATGTACTAATGAAATCTATAAGAAATACTTTTATTAAAAAGTCACAAAAGGTGATTCCGTGAAAAAAATTTATTTTTGTTAATTAAAACTATTAATCTTAATCAAAAAAATAAAATCACAGGTTTGGTAACCTGTGACATATTATTAATTAGCTTTTGCAAATATTTCTTGGAATTCTACTGCTTCAAGCTTCTCTTTTACTAAAAGTTCTTCTGCAACAGCATTAAGTTTACCCCTATTCTCAGTTAGAAGTGTCAATGCTTTTTTATATGCTTCATCTATAAGTTTTTTTATTTCTTGATCTATTTTGTATGCGGTTTCTTCACTATATTTTCTATCGCGACCAATGTCTCTTCCAAGGAATACTTCATCACTACCTGAACCAAATGCAAGTGGCCCAAGAGTGTCACTCATTCCATAATCCATTACCATTTTTCTTGCGATTGTTGTTGCTCTTTCAATATCATTGCTTGCGCCAGTACTTATATCTCCAATAACGAGCTTTTCAGCAACTCTACCACCTAATAGTCCTACAATCTCATCTTCCAGTTTTGACCTAGACATATACGATCTGTCCTCATCTGGAAGTCGCATAGTATATCCACCAGCCATACCTCTTGGAACTATACTTATCTGGTGAACAGGATCTAGCTTTGGAAGTAAATTCATTACAATTGCATGGCCGGCTTCATGATACGCTGTAAGCCTTCTATCATCTTCGCTTACCACTCTGCTTTTCTTTTCAGGTCCAGCAATTATTCTTGTAACTGCCTCTTCAAGTTCATCCATCCCTATAAGTTTTTTATTTTTACGTACAGTTAAAAGCGCTGATTCATTCATTAAATTTTCAATATCTGCACCTGTAAATCCAGGTGTTCTTTTTGCTAGTACACTAAGTTTAACTTCTGGTGCAAGATGCTTATTTTTAGAATGAACTGCCAAAATTTCTTCTCTACCTTTTCTATCAGGAACTCCAACAAGTATTTGTCTATCAAATCTACCTGGTCTTAGTAGTGCTGGATCAAGAACATCAGATCTATTTGTAGCTGCAATCATTATTATTCCTTCATTTTCTCCAAAACCATCCATCTCAACTAACAGTTGGTTTAATGTCTGTTCTCGTTCATCATTTCCTCCACCAACGCCTGCACCTCTTTGCCTTCCTACAGCGTCAATTTCATCAATAAAAATTATACAAGGTGAATTCTTCTTTGCTTGCTCAAATAAATCACGTACTCTGGAGGCTCCAACACCCACAAACATTTCTACGAAGTCAGACCCTGAGATACTGAAAAATGGAACTCCGGCTTCTCCTGAAATAGCTCTTGCAAGAAGTGTTTTACCAGTACCTGGTGGTCCAATAAGTAAAACTCCCTTTGGTATACGAGCGCCCATTTCCATGTATCTTTTAGGTTGCTTTAGGAAATCAACTATCTCTGCAAGCTCAGCTTTTTCTTCATCTGCTCCTGCAACGTCATCAAAACTAACTTTTTTGGCATTAGGATCTACAAGCTTTGCTTTACTTTTGCCAAATTTCATAACGCCGCCGCTTCCACCGGCTCCCTTTGATTGTTTCATAAATATAAATCCGAATCCAACAAGCATTAATATGAATAGTAAATTAGGCAAAATCTGAAGCCATGTTAACATACTAGATGGCTTTAGGTATGTTTCTTGAATAGGTGGGTTCTTTGGATGATCTTTAATAAACTGATTTAGTCTAGCCGAAGGAACAATGGTTTTATAGGTAGTTCCATTTTTTAAAGTTCCTGAAACTGACAACTGATCTGATTCAACCACAAAGCTTTTTATAGTATTATTTATCCAATTAGTCTGGAATTGATTAAAATTAATCATTGTTGAAGTCTGGCTTGGTTTAACAAGCATAAGTACTGCAATAATAACAAAAATTATAGTCCATGCAACAATGCCGGATTTCTTTTTCATCAGAAAACACCTCTCTTTCTTAATATATACTTGATTTCTTTGTATTCGTAGTCTTTTACTTATTGTATACCTAACATTATTAAATGATTCTATTAATTTAATAATACTTTCTACAAATATTATTAAACTGATAAGGCAGCCACTTTATCAGTAGTCGCGTCTAGAAACTAAGAATGAATTTCTTTTCTAGTTTTAGAGGATGATAGGACATTTTTGATTTCCTAAGTCCATCAATGCCTAGATCTTGTTCTCTATTTATTATTTCTGAATTGTTAAAACATTTATCTATCAATGTTTTTGCGATAAAACTATATATACCATTTATATTTTTATCACCTTTTTCAATGTGAATTACAGCAAGTTTTTCGTTTAAACTCTCACCAATACTAAATGCTGCTACTTTTCCATCAACATATACTGCCACACCCTTAAGATTTAGGAAATTCATATTACTTATTATATCCTTAATTGCTAAAAGTTCATAATAAAGTTTAATATCTTTTTCATTTGTGTCTTCATACCACCTTTGAGCAGCATCGCTAACATCGTTAATTACTCTTTCATCATGTATTTCAACCACTTCATAGTTGTAGTTTTTTGTAAAAGTGTTGTAGTGATTCTTTTTTGAATGAAGCTTTTTACCTGAAAAAGTCATGAGTTTTTTTGCTTCATATAAATAATCAAAGTTATCTCTATCTTCTTCTATACAAAATTCGTTTTGCTCGTTAAGTAAAATATTAAATTCCGCTATAAAGTTCTCCTCTAAATCCTTAAATAAATACTTCATATTATTTTCTTCTCTATATGCTTTTAATTTCTCTATAATATCTCCTAAGTCTTCTTTTACGTATCCTAAAGGCTGCATGAAATGATAGTTTCCATCAAAGTCTTTCTTTTTTAGTATAAGAGCTTGTTTATATATGGAGTATTGAATGTCACAGGCATCTTTCCAAATATATAAGCTTGTAAAAGAATATTCACAACTTAAAAATTTATATGGAAAGATATATTTGTCTATATCGATTTTGTCTTTTAAACATAATTTTTTGAATATCATAAAGCTACCACCCTTCGATTCCTATAGTTTATAAATGAGAGTATATCATAGCTAATATCAAAACACAATAGTTTCAAAACTATTGTGTTCATTTATGTTGAAAAAATGATTATATTGTGTTATATTTATGGAAAACAGAGAATGGAGGCTAGGGGATGGATATAATAAATAAATCCGATTTCAGTGAAAATGTTGAAGGAAAAGTCCCAGGTAAGATTGGAAGACCTGTAGACAAACTGCGCGATATCGCTATTTTAAGGGCTGCTTTGGAGCTCGTGGCAAAGCATGGGTATGATTGCGTCACTATGGATTCTATTGCATTAAGGGCCCATGCGGGTAAAGCCACCTTATATCGCAGATGGAAATCTAAACCGTATCTTATAGCAGAAGCCATAAGATTCATGATGCCTTGTGAGCAGAAGGTTGACCCTAAACGCTGCAGAGACAATTTTAGAGATTATTTATGTGAATCACTTAGCATATATTTCGGAATAAGAGATGAGGTTAGGCAAAAGGTAATGCTGTCCATCGCAACAGCAATAAGCAGAGACCAATTATTAGCTGATGCGCTTCACTTGGATTGCCTAACTAAGCAAACATGTATTTTTAGTGATGTTATAGAGTACAGTATAAATAAGAAATTAGAAAAGGAGCAATTAAAACTTCTTGCAGATGTGGGCCCAGCATTATTATTTTATCAACTCATAATTACTGGTAAACCCATTAAAATGGGTTATGTAGAACATATTGTTGATGATTTAATAATTCCACTTATAGAACTGAATAAAAAATGATTAAAATTTGTAATATATAATAATCAATAAATAGAGTGAGGAGAATGTGATATGAGTATGAAGTTTATAAAAAAAATACCTACCGCTAAGGAAATTATGGAAGAGATGCCTCTATCAAATCATATTAAAGAAATTAAAAAAAATAGAGATATTGAAATAAGGAAAGTCTTTGAAAATGAATCTGATAAGTTTCTCCTTATAATTGGCCCATGTTCAGCAGACAACGAAGACTCGGTGTGCGAATATATAGGAAGGCTTGCAAAAGTCCAGGAAAAAGTAAAAGATTCCATCATTATTATACCTAGAATTTACACAAACAAACCGCGAACTACTGGTGAAGGATATAAAGGTATGGCATCTCAACCGGACCCAAGTAAAGAACCGGATTTGGATGCAGGATTAAGGGCCATTAGAAAACTTCATATAAAAGCATTAAGTGAATATCACATGCCAGCTGCAGATGAAATGTTATATCCAGAAAATTATACATATCTTTCAGATTTATTAAGTTATCATGCCGTTGGAGCTCGCTCTGTTGAAAATCAGCAACATAGATTTACCGTAAGTGGTGTTGATATGCCTGTAGGTATGAAGAATCCAACTAGTGGAGATTTAACTGTAATGTTAAATTCAATAAAAGCTGCACAGAATGGTCATACTTTTATATATAGTGGTTTTCAGGTTGAAACATCAGGAAATCCACTTGCACATGCTGTTTTAAGGGGAGCTGTGGATTCTTATGGTAGAAATATTCCAAATTATCATTATGAAGATTTGATTCATATTGCTAAAGAGTATGAAAAACAGCAACTTCTAAATCCTTCTATTATTGTAGATACTAATCATGCAAATTCAATGAAGATTTATAAAGAACAACCAAGAATAGCTAGAGAAGTGTTAATGAGTAGAAAAGATGATGCCCTACTAAAAAAGATGATAAAAGGATTTATGATTGAAAGTTATATTGTAGAAGGTAAACAAGATGTAGGAAACGGAGTTTATGGAAAATCCATAACAGATGCATGTTTAGGATGGAAAAGTACTGAAAAATTGATTTATTATATTGCAGAGAATTTATAGAAGCTAATTATAGTAAATTATTTTACCGTCTCAATACGCGAGGAGTATTAAGACGGTAAAATTATTAGAAGTAAAACCTAGAAGGAACGTTTCTCCTCGTACTGAAAAATAGGAGTGGAATAAAATAATTGAATTTATTAATTTAACTGAAATACTTGCTAATTATTTTTTCTGATGTACGTGTTGCTAAAGCCTGAGTTGTAAGAGTAGGATTAGCCCCACCCAAACTATTAAAATGTACACTATTATCTGCAATAAATAACCTCTTAACTTGATTGGTTTCACAATTTATATCAGTAACGTATCCCATACGCATCGTGCTTTCCATGTGTACAAATAAACCAGGCGTACAATCGGTACGTATAACTTTTTTAGCACCTGCCTTTTTAAGGATATCTGCTGCAATAATAGCTAGTTTATCCCTCTTTTGTATATCTCTTTTACTTGGTTGGTAATTAATTACAGGCACCAAACCATGCTCATCTCTTATAAGAGAGTCAAGTATAATTTCATTGTTCTGGTTCACTTCATCATTAACCATTATCAAAATACTTAATGTTCTTGGATATTCCATCATGATGTCTTTCAAATCTTTACCTACTACTCTACCCCTAATGTCCCAAGGTTCCTTTTTATCATGTTTTTTTAGAAAGTCATAGCCATCTTTGCTTAATGAATATAACAATGTCGAAAATATTCCCGGACTTGAACCAAAGCCCTGAAGTGCTCCGAGCCCTGGATAGTCAAATCTTGCTGCTGAATTTTGACCAACAAAGGGTCTTACATCAGGAGTGCCTAATATATTCATCAAAGATTTCTCGTCGAATATTCCTGAGACACAGTCAAAACAATGGGTTGTCAAACCTTTACCAATCCAAGGATTATTAGGAAGTCTTGAATTCAACCAAAGACGTGGTGATTCCGCGGCTCCAGCTGCCAGGATTACAACTTTAGCCCTAAGTTCACCAATTTCCCTTGTCCATGTATCCCTATATCTGACACCGATAGCTCTTAAACCTTCTTTTTTATCTTTTTCTGTTAAAATCTTTATGACAAATGTGTTGGGTCTTATCTCAACATTTCCTGTTTTAAGTGCTAGTGGAATATAACTGACCAAAGTAGAACGTTTGGCAACTTTTCCAACCGTTGGTCCAATTTTGCATCCATTAACACAATGACCGCAAAGCGTGCAACCTTCGGTACTATTTTCAAATTTAAAATTCGAGTCATTTATATTGGGATTCGGAGGTAAAATAGCATTGGGTTGAGGACGGTAACCAGGACTTGTTACGTTGGGTGTCATAAGACGTGACCACCCAGCTCTTTTAGCACCATAAAAAAATAGTTCCTCTTTATCCGTCATTGGCGCAGGGTGAACTGGAAGTATTGCTTCTACTTTTTCATAATATGGAATCATTTCATTATAGGATATAGGCCAAACATTATCTATTAATAAAGGATAAGCACGCGGTGAATTTGCAAAGTAACTTAAAGTAGTCCCTCCTATGCCGGATCCCTGCCAGGCAAAACCTCCCTGTGGAATCCGTCTAAACCATGCGTTACGACTTCTATCTGCAGGCCCCCATCTAAATTTACCTGTTATAGTATCATTTATATCACCCTCATAATCTGTAAAGCATCTATCCAAAATCCATGAGTTTAAATCCTCAGGACTGTTGGAGCTCACAGCCCCATGTTCCTTATGTGGATTAGGCCATTTTTTATTCCCAGGCCATACCCCTGCTTCAAGCAATAAAACTTTTATTCCCTTTTCACCAAGTTCTTTGGCTACGACTGGTCCTCCACCTCCCGCTCCAATAATTATAACATCAGCATCATGTGCCATTATTAACCACTCCTATTCTGTACTTTCTTCTACTAAGTAGCCTCGAAAGGCATGGTATCCCTTGGAAGGACCAGGATACCCAACCTGCTTCCAACCTATAGGGAAATGCTCAAGTTTTCGTTTCTCAGGTGTATTCATACGTGAGGATCCATAGCCAGACCATTCAGTATAGTACCCAATTGTAGCGAACATAGCTATTCCACCTGTTATGGCGAATATAAAACCTGGGTTATTACGGAAAGGGATAGGTAATAGTGTAATGTCAACTTTATTTTGTTCTAAGAGAGTTATTGCGCGAAAACGATCATTTGATGCAAGAGCAGCAAATGCACCTTCCTCAAGCAATATTGTAAAATTTATAGGTTCTTTATTTTTTTTAGAATCAATCAATTGTTTGGAGGCCATCTCCAGCATTTTTGCTGTTGCATTAGCCAAATAAATACTAAAATTCAATATGCTTATATCTAATGAAAGGAAATGATCTAGTGACCAGATTTCATACTCATCTGTATGAGAAGCTACTGCTTCAGATAACTGAATAGACCCTTGTTTTTCTGAAGTCTCGGGTGTCCTTGGTATTATTGCGTTTACTAATGCATTAAAAGTCGATTTAGTTTTGGGAAGGGGATATTTACTTTGATTCTTAAACATTTCAAAAAATAAGTGAAAAATATCATGAATCATGCATTTACCTTCTTTCATCTATATAATTTTAAATATTCTTGAAATTTCACTCATTATTAGAATATAGGTTTCGATGATATATAGTAGATTATTCAATAAATTTATTTTATCCCCAATGTTAAATTCTATACGTTCTCTAAGGATTTTTATGAGTGATGTGAATTTGCTAATAGGTGCACTCAAAGGACTGTTTTTGGGTTATAATAGATTATTAAAAGAAGAAACAATACCTTGATGATATTCATAGTGAATATTAATTTAGAAGGTAGCAGTTACAAGTCTTTTAGAAATGTAAAAGATGTAAAAAATAAAGAAAAAGAAGGTAAAAGATATGAAAGTTGATACAAGCAAAAACATGGAAATAATGAAAAAAATTATTGAAGAAAAAAAAGCGAAATCTTCAAATCAAAAGAATATTAAGAGACCGCCAATTTACGGACCACAAAGCTCATCATCAGGTAATGGTGGAGGGTCATTTGGTAAATAATCTTTAAAATGCTCCCCTTACAGGTAACAGATTTTTATTATTTAATCTGTTACCGGAAAGGGAAGCATAGCATTGTACAGGAAACATTTTACTTTATAATTCCACTAGCTTTATTATTAGTGTTCAATGGTTTCTTGTCTATTAAGGATAAAATATTTACAAAAGAAATATTTGGAGCAATTACAACTTACTTGAATATACTCATGATATCAAATAATAATTTTAGAGAAGAGGAACACTATGATTTTAGATATTAGTGATAGCAAAAGTTTGAGAGGGAAAAATAAGAATAAACTTTTATTTGGAATATCAGGACTTCCTATTGGTGACGGATCCCGTAAATTTAATTATGCATCTGGAATTAACTATGTAAAATCAATAGGGCTTGATGCAATGGAACTCCTTTTTGTAAGATCGGTTAATGTGACTGATAAAAATAAAGACATAATATTAAGAGCTAAATTAGATAAAGATGTTTATTTATCGGCTCATGGATCACATTATATAAATTTAAACGCTGATGAACTTGAAAAGCAAAAACAGTCAATGGAAAGAATAATAAAAGCAATGGAAGGATTATCGGAAGTTAAGGGTAAAAGCTTAATATTTCATCCAGGTTATTACTTGAAAGATTCAAAGGAGGACACCTACAATACTATAAAAAAGAACCTGATAAAGCTCCCATACAAAGGGGTAGATTATAGGCTGGAGACTACGGGGAAGGGAACCCAGTTTGGGACACTAGAGGAATTAGTTTCCCTTTGCAAAGAAGTTAGTTCTTGCAAATTGTGTATTGATTTTTCACATATACATGCAAGGGGGAATGGTTGCTTAAAAGTTTATAATGATTTTGCAAAGATACTGCAATACGTATTAGATGAGTTGGGAGCATCTGCTTTAGAGGATATGCACATTCACATGGGTGGAATAGATTATAATGAAAAGGGGGAGAGAAAACATCTTCCCTTGTTAGAGAGCGATTTTAATTATAAAGCTTGCTTGGAAGCTATAAAAGATTTTAACGTTAAAGGATGTATAATTTTAGAAGGGCCACTAGTAGAGAAAGATGCACTATTATTAAAGAATACCTATAAAGAAATCTGAGTATTCGAATATCCTTGCGTGTTGAGAGGTCTTATGGACTTAAATATGAATCAAGTTTTACTTGGTATGTTGTTAAAATTATAACATGTATAATTTTAAATTGAAAATATAATTATATATGTTATAATAGTGTATACATTAAGGGGTGAGCATGTACTACATGATACATGTTATAAAGTCAATGCAGTTACAGTGTTTATCCATTTTAATTGTTAATATTTTAACACTTACTAATTAGGAGGTTTATTATGAGAGCAGCAATATATGCAGGTTCATTTGATCCATTTACTTTAGGTCATTTAAATATTTTGCTTGACGCATTAAATTTATTTGATAGGCTAATTGTAGTAATTGCAGTAAACTCTGACAAGAAGCGTCGAATAGATTCAGAGTTAATGTTAGAGGGAATAAAGAAAACACTACGGAACTTACCATGTAGTGAAAAATTTACAGTTATAACCTATGAGGGATTAGTTTTTGACCTGGCAGTTGAGGAAAATATTAGCTATCTCATTAGAGGAATTCGTAATGGAAGTGATTATGAATACGAGGAAAATATAGCAAAAGTTAATCAATCCTTCGGGCTTAAAACTATATATATTAGAGCAAATGGATATAGTCATGTAAGCTCTTCTATGGTTATGGAATTATATAAATATGGTAAGGATATTTCTACATATGTACCTGCGCCAGTTGTAGATGTAATACATAAATTAATAAAATAAATATGTTCACGTACCCCCTGTGGGGGGGTTATGAACGAAGCGAATTTGAATTGCACCAATATAGAAAGTAATGAGAATGCCAGGCACCATAAGTCAACTTATCCATTGTAGTATCGTAAAAAATTGCATTTTTCACCTCCAAATTTTTAAAGTAAACATTTCTAAAGGATATCCCTTTTAAACCCAGGCGATCAAAAATAGTACTAATGAGCATTTCCGATGGTCATATTATAAGCATCGACTTCGTCATAAACTTGATTTTTAAAATCACTAAACAACTATTTTCTCACATATGCTTTATAAATTTGGTTATATTAATACTGAAATAACTATTATAAAGAGGTGAGTAATTAATAATTGTTTTGTGTCTTAATTAATGCAAGGAGGATTTTACAATGTCACATGTAGACAAGAAAAACAATCAAAAAAGTAAAAAGACTGGTAAAAAGACAAAAGAAGAATTATATAAGTTGAAGGAAGAAACTGCTAATGAAATAGGAGTTTCTAAAGGATATAAATTAGATGAGTTTCATCAGGATATGAAAAGATAAAACAAAAAAACTGATCCATCTACATTGATGTATCAGCTTTTTTGTTTTACAAATAGGATTCAATCAAATTTTATTTAAAAATTTCATCGCCACTTTTAAATCCAAGAGCAGGATGGAAATCAAATTTAACAGCACCCACAGCAATGTTATTTCCGGCAGCTCGTTTGATTCTTGCAATACCTTCATTACCAAAGCCAGCACATAGTTCAATAGCAGTACATCCTTTTTTAACGAGTTCTTTTGTAACTTGTTCTGCCTGCTCGTATGTTGAACATCCAACAACATTCATGTTGATACTATCTCCTTCGATTGTAGCTCTTTGAGTAAGAGGGTCACAATTCTCTGCGACATAAATAAATGCACATTCAAATTTCATTTTAACAATCTCCTTTACACATTTAATAAATTATTGTTCGTAATCTTTAGGAATTATAATTTTATATTGTCACATATGTTTTTATAACTATATTGTATAACAACAAATCATAAATAGGAAGTGCCAATAAGCTCATTAGTATAGATAGTGCTATAGCGAAAAGGATCGAATATTATAGAACTACTACGTAAAAAGCCGTAGAATTCATTCCTGAAGAATACGGCAGTTTAAATAATTATTCGATTTTTATAATTTTGATCCCTAAATAATAATATTGTTCAGTCTTAACAAAAACATCCAGAAAAACATGAAGAGAATATTTTATTTTATAATTTTTTCAAGCGCTGAAATAAGGTTGTCTTTATTAATGATCATATCTGATAATATTTTATAAGTTCTTGTTTTTGTGTCACTTGTGTTTTGCACAAATCTGCCTTGAACATCAATAAGTAAGGATTTACCATCTTTCTCTAAATCGAGTGAAAATTTCAAATATTCCTTAATATTATTGATTTCTGTTGTATATATTTTTTTATTAAACTCATCTATTAAAAAAGATTGTCTATCATAAATATAGAAATCAATTTCTTCAAATTTTACTCCACTTAATTCACTTTTTAATTCCTCATAATACTTAATAGTTTTGTCTATTTCTTTTGCTAAGACCTTTGACATTATTTCTATAGATGGAATATCGTGGTTTAGTTGGCCTACACTTTTGTAAATAGTTTTTTTTCGAATTGCTATATTGATAGCTTTATTAATCAAATCTATAATGTTATATCCCAAAACATCACTCCTGAAATTATTTTTATTTTAATATTATATTATTTGAAATTCACTAATAAAGTTCTGAATTTAAAATCAAACAAAAACTTTCGAAGAACTCTTACTACATGAAAAATTACCATTTCGACTTAACTTACACGGGAATTATATCATATTTTTTATATTGCTACAATGAAAGATTTGCTTATTGATAATGTACTACGGAAGTGAATTTTTGTATAAAAGGTACACCACTTGCAGTTGTCAGATCTACCGTTGAGATTGCAACTAACAAGGCAGTATGTGCTTCGAAGACAGATCCCTTTTTAACACCATATTCTGAAAAGCTATGAACCATATAATAAGTATTCTTATATTTGCCAAGGTACATCATTACATGTCCTTGCATAAATATGGCAGCGCCTGGTTTTAGTTTATCCAGTTTAGAGTATCTATTATTTAGAACATCATCTTTTTTAAAAACAAGGGAATTAGCCGTATTAATAAAGCTGTTTTCCTGTTGATCTGCATTACGCGGAAGTAAAATTCCAAAACACTTATAAATTGTTAGTATAAAGCTGGAACAGTCTTTTCCAGAAAATTTATCTCCCCAATCGTAGGGTGTACCAATAAATTTAAGTGCTTGATTTATTATATTATACCTTGTATATGAAAGATTTCCTTTTATAATATCTTCATTGTTACTTATAATACCAGTTTTAAAAAGAAGGTTACCACTATTGCCTCGTATTGGAAACTTTATTATATAATCTTGAACTAAGTCAGATTTAGGTTGACTTAAGCAAAATAATCTTGTACCCATTCCACATTTTATAGTTATTGGAGAAGAGTCTTTTTCATTAATATTCAAAGTGGCTTCTTTGGCTATAACCATTAAAAAATCTTTGCTGTTAGCATAATCAAAAATTTGTTCTTTACAGTGAGCTAATGCTATATCATCAGTTTTAACCCAACCAAAATAATTGTAAAGGTTGACAAAACACCACTTTTTATCACTACTCTGATGGAGTATTAATAAGGGTTCACAGGCAAAGCAACCTGTTTCTTGAAACCTATCAAAGTTATTTATTTTGCTATGTTCTATAGAAGAAAAAATCGAATTCTCTACGGGAAAACTTCGCACTGAAGTCTTTCTTATGCTCATGCCGTACTTAATCGTTGTGTAATCCTTGATTCCGTCCAAATTAGTATTACTTATAATCTTTTTAAAATAATCCTGGGGAAGTAAATCACCATTTGAATCATACATATCTTTCGTTGATAGTTCATATGACTGTATGTGTTCAAGGAGAATTTTAGAAGATATAGTATCTTCCTCTTTATCTAAATCATATAAAGAGGTTATTTTAAGTTTAAGATTATTATTGAATTTTTCAATTTCATCTATAGAAAGTATTATATCTCTTGCATCAGTAATATCATTCATCCAAAAGGAAGCTAAATTCATAAAATCGGGGAATTTATAATCATCGTTATACATAAACACACCTCACTAGTTAAAATACATTTTGATGATCAATTATTAAGCCCTAGTACTCCACTAATTCCAAGGCCTGGTGCATTTGAAAATGTTATAACGCTATTATCAAAAATTGAACCGCCTATTATGGGATCAGAACTACAGAGTATTGGACCATCCAAATCTATTTTTGTTATAATACTTTTAGCGGCTGCAAGATGTGCAGCTGCTGTAACACTGATTTTTGCTTCTAACATGCATCCTATCATGCATTCAACACCATATACTTCGGCTATTGAACATATTTTTAATGCATTGTAAATCCCACCAGTTTTCATTAGTTTTATATTGATGAGATCCGCCGCACGAGTCTGCATAATTTTAAGAGCATCCATAGGGGAAAAAACGCTCTCATCGGCCATAACTGGTATAGAAATATTATCGGTGACGAATTTCAATCCTTCTATGTCACGCGCCTCAACAGGTTGTTCAACAAATTCAATATCTAGTCCAGTGTCCTCTATTTTTCTAAGTGTCAAAACAGCTTCTTTAGGTTTCCAGCCTTGATTTGCATCAATTCTTATATTTACGCTTGGACCAACAATTTTTCTTATAGCTTTTAACCTTTCTATATCTGTGGCTGAATCAGTACCTACTTTTATTTTTAGGGTTTTATAACCAAGACCTATTGCACTAAGACTATCTTTAGCCATCTCTGCTGCGTCATTGACACTTATAGTGATATCAGTTGTAAGTTCATTTCTATAACCTCCAAGCAACTTATATAAAGGCGTTTTATAGAGTTGTCCATAAAGGTCATAGAGTGCCATATCTATAGCAGCTTTGGCACTAGTGTTTTTAACAATACATTTGTTTAATTTAATGATGATTTCTTCAAAATTTTCTATATCCATACCTATAATAGTTTTTTTAATATGATCTTCTATAGCAGCAAGGATAGCGCCTTTAGTGTCGCCAGTGATTACACCAGTGGGTGGGGCTTCACCAAAGCCAACGTTATTAGAGTCTGTTTTAATCATGACAATAATGTCTTCTACAGAAGTTACTGTTCTTATAGCGGTTTTAAAGGGCGTTTTTAAAGGTACAGAAATATGTCCTATTTCAATATCAGTAATTTTCAAAATATTTTCCTCCATTCATAAAATAATCATAAGTTATCTTGGAAACATTACCAATTAAGATGGTTTGTTAAGAAACTCACCATTAATGTACTATAATCTTCATCAATGAGGTTATTAGTTGCAGTATTATAACATAATATTCGAGTATTTGCAATAATGATATTTGAAAATTGCAAATGTGAGGATTTGATTTTTTTCTTAAAGGAATATAGATAGAAGTTTTTTGGTGAAAAGGTAACTTAGAGCAAAAAACCATGATATTTCCGAGGAAATTAAATTTTTTTGTAATAAAAAGGTATATAGAAGTGCTTTAAAAAATTCAACGTAATGATAATACATTAAAAATATAAATAGGATAAAAAAAGACAGGGACTAATTCCTGTCTAATTTTTTAGTTTGTAATTATTTTTGACCAGAGGATATGGTAATATTATTATAATGCTGTTGAACATAGGTAATAATATCTTATTAAGATAAGCCACTTAGTTTTTTATGCTATTTATAAAGTCTTCCTAATGCGTCTGCGCAAAGTATAGCTGCATATACATCTTCTGGTATAACAACAAATGGCATATTATGAATAGTTTCGCCATCTGCACATGAAGTTTGCGCAACTTTTCTTATATCTTCTGCGCGAATCTTTTTGATTCCCATGTCGCTTAAAGTAACTGGCAACCCTAAATCAATACAAAGTTCTATGACAGTATCTAGTTCTTCTTGTGGGCTATTTTCTAAAATTAATTGAGTTAGTCTTCCAAAGGCTACTTTTTCTCCATGATATAAGTGATGACATTCCTCAAGAATAGTGAAACCATTATGAATAGCATGTGCAGCTGAGAGTCCACCACTCCCAAAGCCTATACCGCTTAAGTAGGTGTTAGCTTCTATTATATTTTCAACTGCTGGAATACAAACTCCAGTTTCGACTGCTACCTTTGCTTTAAGACCATCTTCTAATAATGTATTATAGCAAAGTTCTGCTAGGGCATAAGCAGCTTTAGTAGTTTTACCGCCGCTCATATTAGATGCATTAGATCTCACGCAAGCCCTTGCTTCAAAATAAGTAGATATGCACATCACCTATGCCTGCAACTAACAACCTAGCTGGGGCCTTAGCCACTATACCTGTATCAACTAATACTATATCCGGACTCTTAGATTCCTAAGTTTTTGGTATGTTCATTTAAGTTTCTTAATTCTCCATTTCCTTGAATATATTTTCCAGGTGATATTATTGTCTTTAGCATTTTTACCACTCCCACTTTTATAGTTTATTGTCATTAATTTATAGTGTTATTATAAGATTTGTTTATATATATTTTAACATTAAAATGGGTTTGGTTCTATAATGCTGTTAGTATATAACATAATTATAATTAGAAACTCATTAGTATTATTGGAATAAATCCCTATTCGTTATATAATAATGTTAAAGAAAGATTAGAGAGGGATTATAAATTGCATATAAACATATCCAATTAAAAGAAAAATTAAATTGCTTTTGAAATTTGGGAGGGAATTAAAATGAAAATCGGAACAACGCAGATAATGAGAAGTATGGATCGCTTTTGCATAGATGTTTTAGGAATTCCAGGTATTGTACTAATGGAAAATGCAGCACTAAAGGTGATGAAAAATATACCTGAAAACATTAAAAAAATTGTAATTGTTTGCTCAAGTGGTAATAACGGTGGAGATGGTTTTGCAGTAGCAAGGCATCTTTTTAATAGAGGAAATCATGTTGAGATATTTTCTCTTGGCTTAGAGGAGAATATGAGTGCAGACACTATGGTCAATCTTAATATTATAAGAAATATGGGTGTGAAAATAATAAAAGTAAATAACAATGAGGACCTGGAAATTTTAAGAGGAAGCATAATTCATTGCGATATTACTATTGATGCAATTTTTGGAACAGGATTATCTAGAGAGGTTAAAGGCATTTATTCTTTAGCAATTACAACTATAAATGAGAATAGTAAGTATATATTATCAATAGATGTTCCATCAGGATTTGAGTGCAATAGTGGAAAAGTGATGGGAAATTGTATTAAAAGTAATAAAACAGTTACATTCGAACTTTATAAAAAGGGTTTTCTTGGATATGACGCAGATTTTCTTACTGGAGAAATTGTTATTGAGAAGATTGGAATACCAAAAAGTGTAGTAGATAAATTTCATGAAAATGAATATCTGATGGATATAAATTTTATTAAAGAGTTAATTAAGAAAAGAAATAAGTATTCACATAAAGGTGATTATGGAAGAACACTTATTTTAGCAGGATCACCAGGGTTTACAGGTGCTGCGTATATTTCAACACAGGCCGCTGTTCGAAGTGGAGCTGGGCTTGTTACATTATGCTGCGATAGCTCAATTCAAGACATTTTAAGTGGAAAATTAGTTGAAGCTATGATTGCCTCAACTAATGATGAAAAAAGATTAGATTCCTTAATAACTAAGAGTAATTGTATTGCAATTGGTCCGGGCCTTGGAAATAACCATGTTACTCTAAATTTACTTGAAAAAGTTTTATTAAATTCTAAGTCTTTTATTGTAATTGATTCAGATGGTTTAAATGTGCTTGAAGGGAACCTTGAAATGCTTAAAAATAGGAAATGTCAGATAGTTCTTACACCTCATATGGGGGAAATGGCAAGAATATCAGGGTTTTCAATAGATGAAATAAATGAAAACAAAATAGATATAGCAAAAGAATTTGCAAAAGAACATGATATTGTTTTGTTACTTAAAGGATTTAACACAATAATTACGGATGGTAAAACGGTGCAAATTAATCCTACTGGGAGCAGTGCAATGGCATCAGGTGGAATGGGAGACTGTTTAACTGGTATTATAGCCTCTCTTATATCTCAAGGCTATGACATTTTTACTGCAGCATGTGTTGGTGCATATGTTCACGGCTACTGCGGAGATAAACTTTCAAAGAAAATGTTTTGTGTAAATGCAAATCATATATTAGAAGCACTCCCTTCTATAATAAAAGAAATTCAAGATTTAGAATAATAACAGCAAAAGCTTAATTTAGCAAAGATAAAGGAACTAGAGGAAAAATATAAAGTTACAGTCAGCAATAAAAAATAAATGTAGAAACACAGTAGGGAAAGTACAAACCTACTGTGTTTTTACATTTAACATCTTGAAGTAATTTATCTAGTTTTTGTTTCTAGTGCCCTCTTTAGCAGCTTGTACGCTTGCATTTCCATTAACCTTATATCCGTTTTTAGCATTTTTACTATCTAAGCTATTAGCAATGAGGCTTTGCTCTTTTCCTTTTATGGTTATATTTTGGCTCAGGCTACCTTCACTATTGGGTATAATATTTTGATTATTTTCAGCTATGGTTTTATTTTGACTCATATAAAGCACTCTCCTTTACTATTATTCTATTAGTCGATTGCACAATTCAGCAATCATTGAACCGCCTAACTTTTAAGCCGTTAGGCTTTTATATTTTCCTCCACTGTGAGAGAATAAATGTAACAACACAAAATATTATCCACAGAGGAGGAGAATAGCATGTTTTGTATTAATAAACTTAAACAACTTAA
>Ga0209125_1001273_pt1 | contig 24540 bp, 22 predicted proteins | sample BarGraIncub1131A_FD_184503 | JGI IMG/M metagenome (GOLD analysis project Ga0209125, IMG submission 184503) | Arctic peat soil microbial communities from Barrow, Alaska - Barrow Graham LP Incubations 11-31A (SPAdes) (version 2) | ecosystem: Environmental > Terrestrial > Soil > Wetlands > Peat... | reverse complement strand
GCTACCATTTCCTGTTCGTTTTCAACCCGCGCCTGACGGCGGACGAGCTGCTGCGGGTGATCGCTTCCGGGCTCGAGGTCGATTCCCCCTCGCTCAGGAAGGATCAGCTCCTCTCCGAGATAACCGGCGCGCTCTACCGGCTGCACCGGGAGGGGCGCATCCCGGTGGTGGTGATCGACGAGGCCCAGCTGATACCGGACCGCGAACTTTTCGACGAGCTGCGCCTCTTGACCAATTTCCAGCTCGACGACCGCAACCTGGTCAGTGTCATCATCATGGGGCAGCCCGAGTTGCGCGGCATGCTCGCCTCTCCCGTGTACGAGCCGTTCCGACAGCGCATCTCGCTCAACTTCCATCTCTGCCCGCTCTCGCTGGAGGAGACCCTGGAGTATCTCGACTTCAGGGTGGCCGCCGCGGGTGGCGAGCCGGGGCTCTTTTCGCCGGACGCGGTGCAGCGCATCTTCGAGCTGACGGGCGGGGTGCCGCGCAGGATCAACGCGGTGGCGACCAACGCGCTCTTGATCGGTTTCGGCAGGGACTCCTCCTGGATCGACGGCTCGATTGTTTCCGAGTGCGCGGCGGAGCTCCTGAACTAGCTTCTTTGCATAAAAAGGATGCCACCTGGCCATGAATCTCGCTGATATAAGGAAAAAAGCGCAAGCGGCCGAGCCGCAGGCGGAGCCGGCGCCGCCGCAAATGCCGGGCCTCACCGAGTGGCAGGCGCCCCCGGCGCCGGTCGAGAAGGCGCTGCCGGTCGTGCCCCCCACCCCGGCCGCATCGATGGAGTTCGACTTGGATGACGAACCGGTGAGCGGCGCCCCCTTTCCGGAGTGGGAGGAGGAGCCCGGGTTCGACCCCGCCGCCGTTATCCTCAAGGGGAGGCAATCCGCCTCCAGCCAGGAGGTCGCCCGGGAGGACGACCAGACCGAGGCGAGCCTGGAACTGCTCTGTTTCAGGGTGGCGACCGAGGATTACGCCATCAGCATCATGGATATCAAGGAGATCATCAAGCCGCGCGCCGTTACCGAGGTGCCTCGGGTGCCCCCCTTCGTGCGGGGAATCCTCTCGCTGCGCGGCATCATCATCCCGGTCTTCGACATGCGCCTGCGGCTCGGTCTTCCCGAGGGGGTGCGCTCGGAGCGGGAGCGCATCGTCGTGGTGAAGCGACAGGGGGGCTTCTGTGGCGTGCTGGTGGACGAGGTGGTGCAGGTGGTGAGGATCGCCGAGGCCGGGATCGAGCCGCCGCCGGCGGTGCTGGAGGGGATCGACCGGGAATTCGTCGCGGGGATCGGCCGGGTGGCCGGCCGGATGCTGATCCTGCTCGACATGGAGAAGGTGCTGGACGTGAACCTGCTGTAGCGGCAAGGCGGGATACCCGAGGGGCGACGAAAATGAAAAAGAACAGGATCCTCGTGGTCGAGGACGAGGAGAGCCTCTTGAAGCTCGAGAGCATACTCTTTACCTCCAAGGGGTACGTGGTGACCGGGGTCAGGGACGGCAAGAGCGCGCTGGAGGCGATCTCCGCCGATCGGCCGGACCTGGTGGTGCTGGACATCATGCTCCCGGGGCTGGACGGCTTCGAGGTCTGCCGCGCCATCAAGGAGAACCCGGAGACCAGCTCCATACCGGTGGTCATGCTGACGGCCAAGAAGAGCAGCCAGGACCTCGAGCGGGGCAGGCTGGTCGGTGCCGACGCCTATCTCACCAAGCCCTTCAAGTCGGTGAAGGTGCTCGAGGTGATCGAGGGGCTCATCGGATAGATCGACATCACGAAACCCAGGCGGATCTATCATGAAACATGAGCTACAGGACATACAGGTTGCTTGTCTCAAGATGGGGGACGGGCTTTACGCCGTCGACATCATGCGGATCAAGGAAATCATCCGGGTGCCGAAACTCTCCCCGCTGCCGAGGTCGCTCCCCTTCGTCGAAGGGGTGATCAACCTGCGCGGCAGCGTCATCCCGGTGCTGGATTTAAGGAAACGGTTCGGGCTCCCTCCGGCCGAGAACCTGGAGGCCTCGCGCCTGCTGATTCTATCGGTGGCGGGGCAGCCGCTCGCCCTCATCGTGGACGAGGTCACCGAGATGATCTCGGTCGCGGTCCGCGACCTGAAGCCACCGCCGCGCGGGGTGCGTGCCGTCGGGGGCGAATACATGGTGGGGGTCGCCCTGGTGCAGGAGGTCCCGGTCATGCTGCTCAACATCGACGCCCTGCTCTCCTTTCGCGAGAAAGCTGAGCTCGGCATCCTTGCCCCCGAAGCCGGGCGCACCTCCAGGAACAACAAGAGCACCCCATGCTGATAGTCTGTCCCAACTGCAAGAAACGCTTCGACATCGACCAGGAAAGCGCCGAAAACGCCACCAGGCTGCGCTGCTCCAGCTGCCGGGCGGTGTTCCGGCTGGTTCGGAAGGGGGCGCCGCCCGCCCCGTCCACCCGGCTCAAGGTGGTGATCGCCAACGAGAGTCTCCCCTTCTGCGATGCCCTACGGAAAATCCTCGCCAGCGAGCCGTTCGAGCTCTTCGTCTGCACCGACGGCCGTGAGGCGCTCGACACGGTGGAAAGGGTTCGCCCAGACCTGCTCCTTTTGGACGTGGCGCTTCCCACCATGTTCGGCTTCGAGGTGTGCGAGCGGGCGCGGCAAAACCCGGACTTGGCCGGCCTGAAGATCGTGCTGATCGCCTCCATCTACGACAAGACCCGCTACAAGAGGTCCCCGAACTCGCTGTACGGCGCCGACGACTACATAGAGAAGCACCACATCCCCGACTCGTTGATTCCGATGATCTACCGACTTGCTTGCGGGAGCGCGCCGGTTGGGCCGAGCCCTTCCGAGGACGAGCTTGAGGCCCAGGAAAAAAGCCGCACCGAGATCCGGCGGGTGGAGGTGTGCGAGACCCAGGGGGAGGCGGAACTTTCCCAGGCGCAGCTGAAGGCCCGGCGCCTGGCGCGCATCATCGCCTCGGACATCTCGCTCTACAACCAGGCAAAGATGGAGCAGGGGGCGCGGGACGGCAGCTTCTACGCCCTCCTGGCCGACGACATCAGGGAAGGGGAACTGCTGTACCGGCAAAGGGTGCCCGACTCCGTGCGGGAAACCACCTCATACCTGACCGATGCCTTCGAGGATCTCATCGCCAAGAAGCGCGCCGAACTGCGCATTTAGGAGGAGAGGCAACTGCAGACTACTCTTGAAGAAATATCGCTGCGGCTCCGGGACCCGGACGAGGAGGCGAGACGCGTCGCCGTCGTCGACCTGGCGCGCCATCCGTTCGGCCGGATCATGCCGCTGCTCTTCCTCGCCATGGGGGACCAGAGCTGGCGGGTCAGGAAGGAGGCGGTTGCCGTTCTCCTGGCGGCGCAGCCGCTGAGCGACGAGGCGGTCGAGGGGGTGATAGCCCTCTTGCGCTCACCGGACAACGCGGGGCTGAGAAACTCCGCCGTGGAGTCGCTGGAGCGGCTCGGTTCCAGCGCCGTGGATCACCTCTGCCGGCATCTGGGCGACCCGGACCACGACCTGCGCAAGTTCGTGATCGACATCCTGGGGAGCATCGGCTGCGGCTCATGCCTGCCGCTGCTGGTCCGCGCCCTGGACGACCCGGACCCCAACGTGCGGGTGGCCGCCGCGGAAAACCTTGGCAAACTCGGCGATCCCGCCGCGCTGCCGCACCTTTTGAAGGTGCTGGAGGGGGGCGATCTCTGGCTCAAGTTCGCGGTGCTGGACGCGCTGGCCCTGATCGGTTGCCCGATTCCCCTGGAAGTGCTCGCGCCGCTATTGCGGGAAAGCCTGCTCAAGCGGGCGATCTACGACTGCCTCGGCGCCGTCGGCGACGCCGGGTGCCTGCCTCTGTTGCTTAAAGGGGTGCGGGAACCGCTCCGTAACGCCCGCGAGGCCGCGGCCGTGGCACTGATGCGGGTGAGGTCCCGCCTTGCCGCGGACGCCGCCCACGAACTGGTGGACCTGCCGCTTGGCTCCCTCAAGGGGACGGCGGAGCTGGAGGGACTCCTGGTCTCCCTGGACGGTAACGACCAGGCGGTGCTGGAGGCGCTCTCCCGGGTGGTCGGCATCATCGGCGACGGGCGTGCCGTCCCGGGGCTGCTCGGCGTTTCGCGCCATGAAAGGCTCAGGGGGGGCTGCCTGCAGTCCTTCCGGGGGATCGGGAGCGCGGCGCTGCCGCAGCTCATGTCCCGATTCCCGGGGGCGGACGGCTCGGAGCGTGCCTTTATCGCGCTGCTGCTCGGCGAGCTTGGTTTCGTCGAGGGGGTAGGTCTCCTCATCGAGGGGTTGCGGGACGCCACCCCGCAGCTCCGGGCCGCCTGCGCCACGGCGCTGGGAAGGCTCGCCCCCGCCGGCTCCCCGCGCGAGATCGAACGGCTCCTGGACGACCCCTCCCAGGAGGTCCGCGAGGCCGCCCTTGAAGCGCTCAGGCGCCTGAGCGTGAAGCACCCGGGCGAACTTGCCCGGCTCTGCGCGGAGCTGGCCCAGTCCGCGCTCCCCGAGAGAAGACGCGACGCGGCGCTCCTGCTCCCGAGCCTGTCGGACGGTGAAAGGCTCTCCCTCTTGGCCAAGGACGAGGACGCCTCGGTGCGCGCGGCGGCCATCGCCTCCCTGGCGCGGGTCGGGCTCCCCCAGGCGGTGGGGCACCTGGTCATGGCGCTGGTGGACGAGGAGCCGCAGGTGCGCATCGCCGCGGCCATGGCCCTTGGCGAGGTCGGGGGTGACGAGGTGCTGGAACCGCTGCTTCTCGCGCTGAACGACAGCGACCCGTGGGTGCAGACCGCCTCCCTGAAGGGGCTCACCGCCCTAGGGAATCCCGCGGCGCTCCCCGGTGTGACGGCGCTCCTCGCCCAGGCACGGGGACCCGTCCTGATCGCGGGCCTTGCCACCCTCGCCGCCCTGGGCGGAACGAGCTCCCTGGGACCGATCCGGGCGGCGCTTGCCGACGGCGACGAGGAGGTCGTGCAGGCCGCCATCGGGATACTGGCGGGCACGGGCTCCGACTGGATCTCCGACTGCCGCGACGCGCTGCTCTCCCACCCGCACTGGGGGGTGAGGCGCTCCTTCGTGAGGGCCATGGCCGAGACCCTGGAGGTCCGGGCGCTCCCTTATCTGATAGAGGCCCTGGCAAAGGAGTCGGATCCGCTCGTCAAGGGCGAGATCGCCGAAATCCTGGGCAGGTTCAGCTGATGTTCACCATGGAACCGGAACTGCAACTCACCGAGGAGGAATTCCGCCTCATCAGGGACCTGATCTACAGCCATTGCGGCCTGTATTTCGACAGCGACAGCAAGTACCTTCTGGACAAGCGTCTGGTCCGCAGGCTCGCCCACCACAACCTGCCGGGGTTCAGGGACTACTATCAGTTTCTCAAATACGACCGGAAGAAGGACGAGGAACTCTCCGATATCCTGGACATCCTCACCACCAACGAGACCTACTTCTTCCGCGAGGCCTTCCAGCTCAGGGCGTTTACCGACGAGATCCTGCCGGAGCTGAAAATCCAGAAGGAGAAGGAGAAAACCCTGAGAATCTGGAGCGCCGGCTGCTCCACCGGCGAGGAGCCCTACACCATCGCCATGCTGATGCTGGAGCTGGATATGTTCAAGGGGTGGCGGGTCGAGATCGTCGGCTCCGACATCAGCCAGCGGGTGGTCCAGCACGCGCGCAAGGGGATCTACGGCAAGTCCTCCTTCCGCTGCACCGAGGAGCGGTATCTGAAGCGTTTTTTCACCGAGATCGACGGGGAGTACCGGATCTGCGACGAGGTGCGCGAGCTGGTCTCCATAAGCCACATGAACCTCTTCGACGCGAACCGGCTGGCGCTCCTGGGGAAGATGGACCTGATCTTTTGCCGCAACGTGATCATCTACTTCGACCTTGCCTCGAAGAAGCGCGTCATCGACGCCTTTTATCAAACGCTTAGGGGCGGCGGTTACCTGCTGCTCGGGCACTCCGAGTCGCTGATGAACATATCGACCGCGTTTGCCCTAAGGCACCTGAAAAACGACATGGTATACCAGAAGACGGCCCTCACCAACGTCGGAGCGTTTCAGTGAAAAAGATACGGGTAGTAGTGGTCGACGATTCGGCTTATAACCGCCGCGCCATCACAAGGATGCTGGAGGAACTCCCCGGCGTGGAGGTGGTCGGTTACGCGACCAACGGGGAGGAGGGGATCAGGAGGGTGATCGATCTCACCCCGGATCTGGTCACCCTCGACCTGGAAATGCCCCGGATGGACGGTTTCACCATGCTGCGCATCCTGATGGCGAGTACCCCGGTTCCCGTCATCGTGATCAGCTCCACCGGCGGCGACGAGAAGGTGTTCAAGGCTCTGGAGCTTGGGGCGGTCGACTTCATCGCGAAGCCGACCAGCATCATCTCCGAAGAACTGATGAGGATACAGCAGGACCTGCACGAGAAGGTGCAGGCCGTCTTCAAGCTCAACATGTCCCGGGTCAGGAGCAGGCGCGAGCCGCTCCCGGAGCCCGTGGAGGTCCCCGCGGCGCTGGTCGAGGTCGGGGCCCCGGGGAGCATCGATATCGTCGCCATCGGCTCCTCGACCGGCGGTCCCCCCGCGCTGCAGATGATCTTCTCCGCCTTCAGCGAGCCGCTTCCCTTCGCCATGGTGATCTCCCAGCACATGCCGGCGGGGTTCACCAACACCTTCGCCGAGAGGCTGAACCGCAGCAGCGGGTTCGAGGTGAAGGAGGCCAGGGACGGTGACGAGGTGGTGGCCGGGAGGGCATTGATCGCGCCGGGCGGGAAGAACCTGCTGCTCGCAGCTAGCGGGGGAAAGGTCGTGGCGCGGGTGGTGGCGCCGGGGCCCAAGGACCGGTACATCCCCTCGGTGGACGCGATGTTCGCCAGCGTAGCCGAGATCTACCGCTCCCGCATGCTGGCGGTGGTGTTGACCGGGATGGGAAACGACGGAACGCTCGGGGTGCGTCAGGCCAAGCTCCTGGGAGCGCAGGTGATCGCAGAGTCGGAGGAGTCCGCGGTGGTGTTCGGCATGCCGCGAGAAGCGATAGCAACGGGTCTGGTGGACAGGGTGGCCACCATCGACCAGATGGCGCGGGAAATCGTGCACCGCTGCGGCTTGTTGCCGCGAATTGGGTGATTTTACAAGGGAACCGGGGTGGCTATGCAAAAGGATGACGAGCGGTTGGTTCACAACAGGGGTGAGGAGTTCCTGCAGGTCTTCAAGAAGGGGGCCGAGTTCACCCAGGATCTGCTGAGGGAAAACGAACGGCTCCGGTTCCGGGTGCTGGAACTCGAGAAGTCGCAAGCTTCGGGGGGCGAGCCGCTCCCCGCCGGGGAGGCGAGAAAACTCGCCGAACGGATCGCGGACCTGGAGCAGGAGAAGCAGGAGATCCTGAACAGGATCAGGCAGGTGGAGGAGGAGAACCAGGACTTCGCCGCGCGCTATCTGGAGATCGAGGACGAAAACAACAACCTCGCCAACCTCTACATCGCGAGCTACCAGCTCCATTCGACCCTCGACTTCAAGGAGGTGCTCCAGATCATCACTGAGATCGTCATCAACCTGATCGGCGCCGAGGAATTCGCCGTCATGCTGCTCGACGAGAAGAGCGAGGAGATCCAGGCCGTGGCCACCGAGGGGGTCGAGCGCGAGGAGATCCCGAACGTGCGGCTCGGCAAGGGGGTGATCGGCACGGTGGCGTCCTCGGGCGAGAGCTATTTCGCGCCGGACGTGGACGGTTACCAGCGCGATTTCGCCAACCCGATGGTCTGCATACCGCTCAAGATCAAGGAACACGTGATAGGGGTGCTTTCGATCTACAAGCTCCTGGTCCAGAAAAAGGAGTTCGCCCCCGTCGACTACGAGCTCTTCACGCTCCTAGCCGGGCACGCGGCCACGGCCATCTTCAGTTCCAGGATGTACAGCGATTCCGAGAGAAAGCTGTCGACCATCCAGGGATTCATCGGTCTCTTGACGAAATAATCAGTTATGCCATGGGGGATACAGGTCAGATGTCAGAATACAATGTCTTGATAGTCGAAGACTCACCAACGATGAGACAGCTCATCGCGTTTGCCCTGAAGCGGATCAGGGGGGTTAGGATCGTAGAGGCGAGCGACGGTGTTGACGGGCTGAAAAAGCTCTCCTCCGAGCGTTTCGACCTGATCCTCACCGATATCAACATGCCGATCATGGACGGCCTCAAGCTGGTGAGCCTGGTTCGCAACGACGCCAACTACAAGTCGATCCCGATCGTGGTGATCACCACCGAGGGGGCGCAGGAGGACCGTGAGCGGGCGCTGGCCCTGGGGGCCAACGACTACATCACCAAGCCGATCCAGCCGACCAAGATCCTCGAAGTGGCAAGGAATCTGCTGAAAATAACGTAAGATTAAGATTAAGATTAAGGCTGAGGTTGGGGTTTAATGTTTTGAGTTGTTTCTCAACCTTAACCTCAAACTTAACCTAGTTTTTCTAAGGTTGGGGTTTAAGGTTGAGAGCTGTTTCTCGACCTTAACCTCAACCTTGACCTATTTTTAAACGAGGTGGCTTTGTGGAAGAGAGATACAACCCCAAGGGTGTTGAGGATAAGTGGCAGGAGTTCTGGGCGCAGCACGAAAGCTTCAAGGCAGTGGAGGATGCCGGGAGGGAAAAGTACTACCTCCTGGAGATGTTCCCCTACCCGTCGGGCAGAATCCACATGGGGCATGTCAGGAACTACTCCATCGGTGACGTGATCGCGCGCTTCAAGCGGATGCAGGGGTTCAACGTGCTGCACCCGATGGGGTGGGACGCCTTCGGCATGCCCGCCGAGAACGCGGCGATCCAGCACAAGAGCCATCCAGCCAAATGGACCTACGAGAACATCGCCTACATGCGGGGCCAGCTCAAAAGGCTCGGCCTTTCCTACGACTGGGGCAGGGAGCTCGCCACCTGCGACGTCGACTACTACAAGTGGGAACAGCGCATTTTCTTGGAGATGTACCAAAAGGGGCTCGCCTACAAGAAGGTCTCCGCGGTGAACTGGTGTCCCGCCTGCGAGACGGTGCTCGCCAACGAGCAGGTGGAGGACGGCTGCTGCTGGCGCTGCGATACGCAGGTGGTGCAGAAGGAGCTGGAGCAGTGGTCCTTCAGGATAACCGCCTACGCCCAGGAGCTCCTGGACGATACCTACAAGCTAACCGGCTGGCCGGAACGGGTCCTCACCATGCAGAGGAACTGGATCGGCAGAAGCGTCGGCTGCGAGATCGAGTTCCCGCTGGAGGGGGGGCTCTCCAAGATCAAGGTGTTCACCACGCGCCAGGACACCCTGTTCGGCGCCACCTTCATGTCCCTTGCCGCCGAGCACCCGCTCGCCCTGGAACTCGCCACCCCGGCGCAGCTGCCGCTGGTGCGGGCGTTCATCGAGAAGGTGAAGAAGACCGATAAGATCAAGCGGAGCGCCGAGGACCTGGAGAAGGAAGGGGTCTTCACCGGCTCCTACTGCGTGAACCCGGTGACCAACGCCAGGATGCCGATTTTTCTCGCCAACTTCGTGCTGATGGACTACGGCACCGGAGCCGTCATGGCGGTGCCGACCCACGACCAGCGCGACTTCGAGTTCGCCCGCAAGTACGACCTCCCGATGCGGCTGGTGATCGCCCCCGAGGGGGAAGCGCTGGACCCCGCCACCATGACCGAGGCGTTCACCGGGGAAGGGACCATGGTCAACTCCGGGCGTTTCGACGGGATCGCCAACGCTGAGGCGAAGGAGCAGATCGCCGACTTCCTGGGGCAGGAGGGGATCGGCAGGAAGACGGTCAATTTCCGCCTGCGCGATTGGGGCATCTCGCGTCAGCGCTACTGGGGCAACCCCATTCCGGTCATCAACTGCGACATCTGCGGCGTGGTCGCCGTTCCCGCGGCGGACCTCCCGGTGGTGCTCCCGATGGACGCGGCCTTCACCGGCGAGGGGGGCAATCCCCTGGCGTCGGTGCCGGGCTTCGTGAACTGCAGCTGCCCCCAGTGCGGCGAGGCGGCCAGCCGCGAGACCGATACCATGGACACCTTCGTGCAGTCTTCCTGGTATTTCCTGCGCTACTGTTCCCCCAAATTCGCGGCGGGAGCGCTGGACCGGGAGAAGGTCGAGGCCTGGATGCCGGTGGACCAGTACATTGGCGGCATCGAGCACGCGGTCATGCACCTGCTGTATGCCCGATTCTTCACCAAGGTGCTGCGTGACCTGGGCTACTGCAACGTCGACGAGCCGTTTTCGAACCTGCTCACCCAGGGGATGGTGATCAAGGACGGGGCCAAGATGAGCAAGTCCAAGGGGAACGTGGTCGACCCGAACTCCCTCATCGAGCGCTACGGCGCCGATACGGCGCGGCTTTTCTCGCTCTTCGCGGCGCCCCCGGAGAAGGACCTCGACTGGAGCGACCAGGGGGTCGACGGGAGCTACCGGTTCCTGAACCGTGTCTGGCGGCTGGTGTACGAGGCGCTTTCCTCCATCAAGGGGGCGGGTCCCAGCGATCCCGACAAGCTGAGCGCCGAGGGGAAGAACCTCAGGCGCGCGGTGCACAAAACCATCAGGAAGGTGACCGAGGACATAAACGAGCGCTTCCATTTCAACACGGCGATCGCCGCGGTGATGGAACTGGTGAACACCATTCAGGCCTTCGACCAGAAGGGGGCACCCGGGAACGTCGCCGTGGTGCGCGAGGCGGTGGAGACGGTGGTGCTGCTGCTGGCGCCCTTCGTGCCGCACTTCGCCGAGGAACTCTGGGCGGAGTTGGGACACGCCGGGTCCCTGGAGCATGCGGGGTGGCCCGGTTACGACAGCGCCGCCACCGTCGACGAGGAGGTCACCGTGGTGATCCAGGTGAACGGAAAACTGCGCGGCAAGCTCACCGTCGCCCCCGACGTGGGGGAGGAAGCTGTGAAATCCGCGGCGCTTTCCGACGAGAAGGTTCAGCCGTTCCTTGAGGGGAAGAGCGTCAAGAAGGTGATCTACATTCCCGGCAAGCTGGTCAACATCGTGGTCGGCTAGCAGAGGATAACGGGATTCATATGAAAAAAGTGCTCGCCCAGTTGAAAGGTTTCTGCGCCGTCCTGTTTTTGCTCTCACTTCTCGCCGGCTGCGGCTACCACCCTGTAACGGTGCGCGGTCCGCTCGCCGAGGCCAACGGGGTGAACGTCACCCTGTTCGCCAACAAGATCTATCGACCCGGCGTGGAAGGGATCCTGGCCAGGGATCTGGTGGACGAATTGGCTCTTCGTACTGGAGGCAAGGTGCTCCCCGGCGACGAGGCGCAACTGGAGCTTTCCGGCGCGATCCTTGGCTACACGACCCTGCCGGTTTCCTATACGGCACTGGATGCCATCAGGGAGTACAAGCTATCAATCAAGGTGGAAGCCGTCCTACGCGAACAACGAACCAGGAAGGTGCTCTGGAAGGGGGAACTCACCGAGGAGCAGGTCTACCCTGTGAATGCGAACCTCGCCCTGCAGCAAAACGCCGAGGAGGCAGCGATAGCCGCGGTCTGCCGCAGGCTCTCCGAGGATATCTGGCGCAAGATCGGAGAGCGTTTCTGAGGTAGCGGCCGTGCGACCCTTCAGGCCGCCCATTACAGCTTTCGGCTGATGGGCGGTTTTTTTAAGCGTCGATGCGCCGTCCGCCGCGATGCAGGCATCGGATCTACTTTCACCAAGAAACCGTTTCAATGCGGGCAGGCGCAAGAGGTAATGAAATGAAACCGGAAGATTTCAACAGGTCAGTGGAAAAGGGGGAGCTTGGTCCCCTGTACCTTCTATACGGCGATGAGCCGTATCTCGTGGAGCGGGGGGTGAAGAAGCTTCTGGACCGAGCGGTTGACCCGGGGTTCCGTGATTTCAACCTGAATGTGTTTTACGGCAACGAGTGCAAGGGGGACGAGGTGTTCGGCGCGGCGCAGACGCTCCCGATGTTCGCGGCGCTACGGGTGGTACTGGTGAAGAAGGGTGGGGAGCTCTCCGCTGGCGCCATGGAGCTGCTGCTTTCCTACCTGCAGGACCCCTCACCGTCGACCTGCCTAATCCTGCAGGCGGAAAAGATCGACGGCCGCAAGAAGTTCTTCGCCGAGTTCAAGAAGCGTGGCGAGTTGGTGGAATTCAAGCGCCCCTACGAGAACCAGCTTGGTCCCTACGTGCGTGACGAGGTGCGGGCGGCCGGGAAAAAGATCGATGCTGAAGCCGCCGAACTCCTCGCCTATCTGGTCGGCAACAACCTGCAGGAGCTGGTTTCCCAGATAGAGAAGCTCTGCGTCTACTGCGGGAAAAAGGAAGTGATCGGCGTTAGCGATGTGAAGGCGATCGTATCCGACACCAAGGTGGAGAGCGTCTTCGAGTTCACCGACGCCCTGGGCGCCAAGGATCTGGGCCGCGCGCTCCGGATGCTGACCACCCTTTTGGGGGACGGCGAGGCGCCGCTGCGTATCCTGGGCGCCGTCGCGCGCCATTACCGGCAGCTCTGGCAGGTGCGGGAGCTCTTGGACCGTAAGATCCCCTCGGGTGACCTGGCCAAGGCCTCCGGGATCAACCCCTATTTCCTGAAAAAGGTGACGGACCAGGCGCGCAACTACCCGGTGAGCGAGCTGAAGGTCGTGTTCGAACGGATGCTGGATCTTGACCTGGCATTCAAATCGGGGGGAAGGTCGGATGCGCTCCTGGAGCGCTTCGTCATGGAATCCTGCAAAAGGTAGCAGGGTGGTTGGTAACGTCTGGTGGCCGGTTGGAGCAGCTCCGCGGAAGGGACTGCGGCATAAAAAAAGGGAATCCCTGTTGAGGATTCCCTTTTTCGTGGGTCTCTATTTCGTTTTGCGCTGTTACTGAGCCAGGGTGTTAACCAGCTTGGTGAGGCGGGAAACGTTCCTGGAGGCATTCGAGGTGTGAATGATCCCCTTGGTTGCTGCGCCGTCGATGATGGGAATCGCAAGGGCCAGCGCGGTGTTGGCTGCTGCCTGATCCTTGGTTGCCACAGCTTCGCGGACACGCTTTATGAAGGTGCGCAGGGTGGAGCGAACGTGCTTGTTGCGGTCCGTTTTCTTCTCCGTCTGCTTGATCCTTTTGATTGCCGATTTGTGATTTGCCAAACTGCACCTCCGTGTATTTTAAGTAGAGCCATTGAGTTTTCAGGAAGCTAGAGTTATACCACCGCCTCTGGGCGGGTGTCAAGCGTAAAACCACACAGTTTCGTATAAAAGGGCGCATGCCCGCACACGAACTTGGCACTCTACCATTGCCCGGGTTTCTTTGCCATCTAAATTCGCCCCGGCGGACTGCCTTTATGCGTATATTGACATATGGATTATTGAATGTTATCCTTTGCGCCTGAGTCTGCATGCTGAAGTGAACTGCCCAGGAGAAAGGGAATGGTACTTTTGATAACACTGATAGCGGCAATATGGATAGTTTTTGCCGTCATCGCCCTGACTTCCCGACGTACCTGAAAGCGATTGCCTCGACATGGCCCCGCCTCGCGGAGGCAGGGATTTTTGCCAGCATTCATGGCCCGTGACGCTGGAAAACGAAACAGGAGGAGTGAATTATGCCGATCTTCGAATACCGCTGCCTGAAATGTGGAAGCCGCTTCGAAAAATTGCTGAAATCCGGAAATGTTGACGAAATAGTCTGCCCTGACTGTGACTCGACCGAGGTTGAAAAGAAGCTCTCTGTTTTTGGGACCGGTAGTTCAGCCGCTCCGGGCTGCTCCCCTAGTGGTTGAAGGAGACCATGACGCCGGTCCGGCGTCTATTAAAAAAAGGGGGTGTGCGAAAGCACACCCCCTTTTTCAGTCACGCAGCAGTTTGATCTACCACTCCGCTTTCTGTTTTTCCGCAAGCTTCTTCATGTAGAGTTCCGGGCTGGTCAGCTTCAGGATTTCCTTCTCGCTGTAACCCAGCTCCTTCAGGTTCAGCACGCCGTTCGGCGCGTGGCAGTTGGCGCAGAAGAGTGACTTGGTTTTAGTCACCAGATGGTTGCTTCCGAAGTAAATGGTCTGCCAGCCGGGGACGGCATTTTTGGCAACGGCCTCCGGATTCTTCATGCCGAGGGTACGGGCCGCGGAGGCAACGCCGGCCCTGGTGTCGCCGTTGGCCATGGGAGGAGCGAAATCCATGGAGAGAAGCTGGCCGCTCTTCTTGTCGTAGAAGGCCTTCCCCTGGAAGATCTTGAAGGGGGTTATCTTGCTCTTGGCGTCCTTCTTGTTCCCCTTGGGGCCAATGAAGTGCGGGCTGTTTTTCACCGTTCCGTTGTACCAGGCGTAGACCGGGGTGGTCTCGTTGGCCTCTTTCTTCAGCGTGGTCGGCTCATAAAACTTGTCCGCGCTCTGCTCCCAGACCGTAAAGTCTTTGGCGAAGGCGCCGCCGGTGCGGGGGATGTGGCAGGTCTGACAGGCGATGCGCGCCGTGTGACGGTTCAGGTCCGCATCCTTGTGCGGTTTCAGGCCGTGGCACGAGGTGGAAGCGCAGGAGATCAGGACGCCGTCATTGGCCCAGTTGTTCGGGTCGGTTCCGGTCGGCATCCGGTGCTTTTTCGCACTGTGGCAGTCCACGCAGACCATTCCCTTGGCGGCATGGGCGTCGGTATCCTTGGTAAAGGTGAAGCCGCGCTTGACGACGACCCCGCCTCCCGCCGCCTCATGGCACACCATGCAGTTCTTCACGGTCGGCTTGCCGATGGCGAGCGCCGCCTTGGTGCTGCGGTCCTGCCCCATGACGATGCGCCCCTTGTCGTCCTTGAACGCTTTGCGCTGCCTGAAGTCATAATCGCCCGAGTGGCAGACCAGGCAGTCGATTGCCTTCTCCGCTTCCGGCCCCGTGCTCCCGACGTCGCTCAGGTGATTACCCGGGTGGCAAGTGTTGCAGCCGGTGAATTTAGTTTTTCCGGTCTCCGGGCTCTTCGGGATCTCTTTCAGGTTGTTCACTACGTCGTTGCCGTTGCACATGACGTAGATACGGTTTTTCATGCCGTACTCTTTTTTCGGGTCCAGTCCCTCGACGTTGGTTACCTTCGAGGCGTGTTTCCAGTGCACGGTGCCGAGAAACGCCTTGGCGGTCCCGGGGTGGCACTCCTCGCAGGTTTCCGGGCCTTGGTAGCCGCTCTTCGCCAGGGACTCCTTGCCCGGGTGCTCGCCTGCAATTGAGGTGGTCGCCGCCAGGGCGACACCGAGGAGTGCTGCGACAATGCCTAGTCTTTTCATGTAATGCCTCTCTTGTGTTTTTTGGCGTTTCCCCGCGCATAAAAGCGATGAGTGCCTTTGCTGAATTCCGGGTCGTAACCGTCCGTGGCTGACCCATATTACCAGTAAGGTATCTATATAATTGGATGTAATCATTGGTAAAAAACGCTGTAATTTCTCGGAAACTACAGCGTGGCTGAGCAAGCTCAATATGCTATGGCGTTAATCTAGCAGCCGGCCGTCTTTCTGAACAGCTTGGCTACGTTCTTGCCGTCGACCACTTCGTACTTGCAGCGGATTTCGTCACCCTCGACGATTCTGTGATCCTTGAACTTGTCCAGGGTGAGGTCGTCGTTCACGGTAATGACGACCAGCGCCTCGGTCTTGACGTCTTTGAGGGTCGCGGTCGCGGTCTTGGCGTCCTTGCCGGCGATTTCGATCTTGGTGATAACGCCGACGAACTTGACTTCGTCCGCCTGCGCATTACGGCTGAACCCGAAAAGTGAAGCGGCCACGATTGCCAGTACTGCCAGTAAAGATATGGTTTTTCTCATTTTTGTTCTCCTTTTTTCGGACGGCAGATGGATAATATCACACCCGATCGCCTAGTTGCAACCTTTGGCCTATAAAGGGTGGAGAGGGGCGTGCCGCCCCTCTCCCTTACAGTTACAGATGTTAGAACTTTACCTCGAAGGTCGCGTAGATGTCATACGCTTTTGCCAACGGTGCGAGCAGCATCATGTCGGTGGACTTGATGTCTGCGATCTTTACCGGCGCACCAACCCAGTTGTTGCTCCCGGTGTATTCGAAGTCGTAATACTGGTAGCCGACCCTGAAGAACGCCTTGGAGAGATGGGATGAAATCGGCTTCAGGTTTAGTTCCTGGATCAGGTAGGTTTCGTACACGTTGCCGCGGGTGCCGAGCTTGGAGGTCCACATGTCGTCGGCTGCCGGTGCGAAGGTGATCCAGTTCTTGGAGCCATGGTTGTATTCGAAGCCGACCTTGGTCTTGGTCGGCTCGAAGTCGTAACGGGCGCCCAGGTAAGCTGCCCAGCCGGTCTTGTCTTTTGGGGCCTCCGGGTTGAAAAATGCGCCGGTCATGAGACCCTCGAAGCCGGCGTTGGCCGAGACGTTGTTGTTCGGGTGGGTGACGCTCAGTCCGGCATCCCCGAAGAAGTGCAGTTTGCCCGGTCCGATGTTCTTGAGGGTACTCATGGCGCCCAGGTCGTACCAGTCGATGTCGCCCAGCGCGACCGACGGGCCGGTATTGCCGAAGGCCGTGTCCTTCATGACGGGGAAGTCAAAGATGTTGTAGCCGCGGTTCCACTGCAGCGAGATGCGCAAGGGGTCGGTGTCGATCGGGATGATGGCGACGCCGAGCATGTCGGTGTCGTTCAGGCTATTAGTCTGCGTCTCTAAGCCGCTCTCGAACCCGCGGCCGTAGCAGACCTTGGCATAGGCGCCCGGGAGGCCTTCGATGTCGGGGGCCCAGCCGAGGGTCATGCCGTCAAAGGCGTAGTCGACCAGCAGCGCCGGGGTCCCGCCGTTGCCGGGACGTTCGTTGTTGAGGCGCAGGTTGGAAGGTGCACCGTTAGTGGAGGGGCGGCGTCCCACCGAGAACCAGACCGGCTGGTCGGCGATGTTGGACCATGTTGCATAGGCGCGGTCCACGTCCAGAAGGCTCGAGGAGGGGACATGGCCCAGGGTGCCGTCGAAGGTGCCGACCCGGTCCGCGAAGAACGGAGTGCTGCCGCCGTTGGTGACTGAGGAGTCGTCCTGTGAGCCGAAGGCCTTGTAGGCCACAAGGCGGACGTTGACCGTCACGTCCTTGGTTGCCTTGGCATGCAGGTCAAGGCCGAGGCGGTTGGTGTAGAGGGTGTCGTTGTTCGGCTTGTAGGCTGGGACTGCCACGGCGTAATTCTGCAGTCCTCTCAGCATTGCCTGGTTATTCTGCAGGAACGTATTGGCACCCGCGAAGGTGGTGGCCCCTTTCATCTGGTTAGAGAAATTCATGAGGCCGCTGAGGTTTTGCCCGTTCGTGGCGCCATTCAGTGCCGTTCCCGTCGGATTGGCGAAAAAAGCGGCCTGCAGCACGTTGGCGGCGTTGGTGAAGGTGCTGTTTGCGCCGATGTACGCCTTGGTCTGGCCCCGCATGCTGTCCAGCCTGAACCGGTAGTCGCCGCCGATGGTGAGCCATTTGCTGAGGGTTTTGTCCTCAAGCTTCTCGACCTTCCGGGTCAGTTCGTCGACCTGCAGCTTCAGCGCCTGTTCGTCCGCCATGGCTCCGGCAGGTGCGGCAAGCGCAAGCAGCAGCGCGCCCGACAAATACTTTCTAAACGTCTGGTTCATGTCGTCTCCTTTTCTCTTTTTGCTCGTGGTGAGCATTGGGTATATCTAACGCCGACTTTGGACTATTCACCCCGGGTTCGCCGGGAAATTATCATGCAGTTCGTGAAAATTCAAGCGGCAAAATTGGGGTATTCCTGGCTAATTAACTATTCCAGACCATGCACGGCTGATCTTTGGCTCATGCTGACAATCCTAAGCATAAAACGGACCATTCACCGTATTATGCTGATATCGGTATGTTTGAATGGGTATTGCAAGTACCGGAACCGCCAGATGACGTCTAGGGCCCGGCCATTACACCGAATTTCCGCCGACCAACTAAGAAATAAGAGGGGCCGCATTTTATCGGGTTGCGTCCCAGGCGTTTCAGGGAAAACGGGTTAGCTGGCCCATGCCATGGTGTCATATCCCGCAGCCTCAATCGCCGGTTCACGCCGGGTATTCATTTTTGTGCATATTCGCGCGCGTCTGAAATAGGTTGACGCGGTGGGGGGAAACTGCGTAATATCCATACATTTATATCCAACAGGGAAAAGACGTGATACAGGAAAAACTGCTCTATCTGGAGACCTTCGGCTGCCAGATGAACGTGAGCGATTCTGAGAAGATAGTGACCCTCATGAGGGGAATCGGCTACGGCCAGACGGCCGACTCCGCGCTGGCCGACCTGATCCTGTTGAACACCTGCAGCATCAGGGCGAAGGCGGAACAGCGGGTCTACGGTCACCTGGGAAAGTTCAAGGCGATGAAGGCGGGCAAGCCGGCTCTCATCATCGGCGTGGGGGGCTGCGTGGCCCAGCAGGAGGGGGACAGGCTCCTGAAAAAGGCCCCCTTCGTGAACCTCGTGTTCGGCACCCACAACCTGCACCAGCTGCAGGATATGGTGAGCAGCGCGGAAGGCGGCCAAAGGCGGAGCGAGACGGCCTTCCTGGACGACGAGAGCCGGTTCGACCTGTTCCCGTCCGGTGAGGGGGAGGGGGGTGTGACCAGGTTCGTCACGGTCATGCAGGGGTGCGACAACTTCTGCTCCTACTGCATCGTGCCGCACGTGCGCGGCCGGGAGATCAGCAGGAGCGCCGCCAGGGTGATCGAGGAGGTGGCAGCGCTCGCTGCGGCCGGCGTCACCGAGGTGACGCTCCTAGGCCAGAACGTGAACTCCTACGCCTCCAAGAACCCTGGGGAGCCCGATTTTCCCGCGCTGCTGCGGCTGGTCGCCGCAATCGACGGGATCAAGCGGATCCGCTTTACCACCTCGCATCCCAAGGACATCTCGCCGCGGCTGATCGACTGTTTCGCGGAGATTCCCAAGCTCGCTCCCCATATCCATCTCCCGGCCCAGTCGGGAAGCGATGCGGTGCTGAGGCTGATGAACCGCGGCTACACCAGCGCCGAGTACCTCGCCAAGGTGGCGGCCCTGAAGGAAGCCTGCCCCGGGATACAGTTCACCGGCGACATGATCGTCGGCTTCCCCGGGGAGGATGAGTCGGCTTTCCAGGGCACCCTCGACCTGATGGAGCAGGTGGGCTACGCGGACCTCTTCTCATTCATCTATTCGGCGCGTCCGGGGACCGGCGCCGCGGAGCTTGCCGACGGCACCGGCTACGCCGAGAAGCTGGGGCGCCTGGAAAGGTTGCAGGCCGCCCAGAAGAGAACCACGCTGGCGAGGAACGAGGGGTTCGTGGGGGCCCTGCAGCGGGTGCTGGTGGAGGGGCCGAGCAGTTCGGGCGAGTCGCTCTTCGGCAGGACCGGCGGCAATCGCGGCACCCTCATGGAGGGAGATCCCTCCCTGGCAGGCAGGGTGGTGGAAGTACGTATCGTCCAGGGGTTGCAGACCATTCTCAAGGGGGAGATCCTGCATGTCTGATTTCGGGAGGGTTGGCCTTAAATGTATTTAGAGATGAAGGTATTCGGCTTCGCACTGGACGCCATCGCCCAGATGCCGGTGATCATTCTGAAGGACGCGGACGAGAAGCACTCGGTTCCGGTCTGGATCAGCACCTCCGAGTCGGTGTCGTTCGCCGCTGAATTCGTGGGGCGCGAGGTTTCCATACGAAGCGGACGCAAGGACGTCTTCACCCTGCTTATCGACAGGCTCGGGATGAGCATCTCCAGGATCGTCCTCGAGAGCCTGCTGGACGGGGCCTTCACCGCCTCGGTGCGTCTTGCCGCGGCGGACGGCGAGGAAATGAGGCTGCAGCTCCATGTCAGCGAGGCGATGCTCCTTTCCCTGAAATACCGGATGCCGGTCATGGTGAACAGCGAGCTTTTGAGCCAGGTCGCCACCCTGGACATGAGTTCGGAGGGGTTCGCCAAGGAGAATAACGCCCGCAGGTTCGTCGACTTCCTCGACCAGCTCGACCCCTCCACCATGGGCAAGTATCCGATGTAAGAAAGCTTAAATCCAAATACGCGAGGTTGTATTCAATATGCGAGAGGCATCTTTTAATTTCCTGCAACAGTTACTGGCGGCGCCCAGTCCCTCGGGGTACGAACAGCCCGCCCAGCGGATCTTCCGCGCCTATATCGACCCCTTCTCCCAGGTTGCGACTGACGTGATGGGGAACGTCTTCGGCATGATCCAGGGAGCCGGGGAGAACCGGCCGCGGGTGATGCTGGTCGGGCACTCGGACGAGATCGGCCTCCAGGTGCGCTATCTCGACGACAACGGATTTATCTACTTTTCCGCCATCGGCGGGGTGGATCCCCATATCACGCCGGGACTCCGGGTGCGGGTCCATACCGCGGCAGGCCCGGTGAACGGGGTGATCGGCAAGAAACCGATCCACCTGATCGAGCCCAAGGAACGCGACGCCGTCACCAAGCTGGACGCCCAGTACATAGATATCGGCGCCGCCAACAAGAAGGAGGCCGAGGCCCTGGTCCGGGTGGGCGACCCGATCACCTTCGCGGTATCCCTGGAGCGGCTTTCCGGCGACCGGGTCACCTCGCGGGGGTTTGACGACAAGGCGGGCAGTTTCGTGGTCGCCGAGGTGCTGCGCCGGGTCGCCGCCCTCCCGGCCAAGCTCCCCATCGACCTGTACGGCGTCTCCTCGGTGCAGGAGGAGGTTGGCCTGCGCGGCGGCACCACCAGCAGCTATTCGGTGAACCCGGACATCGGGATCTGCGTGGAGGTGGATTTCGCCACGGACCAGCCGGACGTGGACAAGAAACATAACGGCGATGTCGGCCTCGGCAAGGGACCGATCCTCCCCAGGGGCTCCAACATCAACCCCGCGCTCTTCGACCTGCTCTCCGCCACCGCCGTCCAGGAAAACATCCCGGTGCAGTACACCGGCATCCCGAGGGCTACCGGCACCGACGCCAACGTGATGCAGATCTCCCGGGGCGGGGTGGCCACGGCGCTGGTGAAGATACCGCTGCGCTACATGCATACCCCGGTGGAGACCCTGTCGCTCGCGGATCTGGAGGGTGCCATCGACCTGATCGTGGCGACCCTGGCCCGGATCGGCGACAAGGACGCCTTCATTCCCGTGTAGATCGTCACGACATCAAATGGGCGCGGCCTTGCCTCACCGTTGCCCCGAGCCGTCGCCGGCGCGCTCTCCCCGATGGACCGGGAGGGGGTGTCCGGCCGCAGCGCCACCCTTTCCACGGGGGGGCGCAACGGCATGCTCCGCGTTAGGGAATTATACTTATCCCTGATCTGATTTAAGTTGACTTGGGGGGCCCCTTGTAATAAATTTTTCGGTTAATATCCCGTGCCGCTACAGAAAAAGGAGCCCCCTCATGTTAGAAAGCAACCTCCCTGAAGGCCTCACCTTTGACGATGTCCTGCTCCTCCCGGCCCACTCACTGATCCTCCCCCGCGATGTTGACCTTACCGCCCAGCTTACCGCCAACATTCTCTTGAACATACCGCTGGTGAGTGCAGCTATGGACACCGTCACCGAGGCGAGGGCCGCGATCTGCATGGCGCGGGAAGGGGGGCTCGGCTTCATCCATAAGAACTTCACCATCGCCGAGCAGGCGATGGAGGTCGACAAGGTCAAGAAGAGCGAGTCGGGGATGATCGTCGACCCGATCACCATGCGGCCCAACCAGAGGATCAGGGAGGCGCTGGAGATGATGGCGAAGTACCGGATTTCCGGGGTGCCGATTACCAAGGCCAACGGCAAGCTGGTCGGCATTCTGACCAACCGGGACCTGCGCTTCGAGACCAACCTGGACCTGCTGATCTCGGACCGGATGACCAAGAAAAAGCTGGTGACCGTGCCGGTTGGGACCACCCTGGAGCAGGCCAAGGAGCACCTGAAGCACACCCGGGTCGAGAAACTCCTGGTGGTGGACGACGACATGAACCTGAAGGGGCTCATCACCATCAAGGATATCGAGAAGATACGGAAGTACCCGAACGCCTGCAAGGACTCCCTGGGGCGCCTCAGGGTCGGCGCCGCCGTGGGCCCCACCGCGGACGTCGACGCGCGCATCGACGCGCTGATCAAGGCCGGGGTGGACGTGATCGTCATCGACACGGCGCACGGTCATTCCCAGGGGGTGCTGGACGCCATCGCCCTGATCAAGTCGACCTTCCCCGGCATCGAGCTTGTGGCCGGCAATATCGCCACCGCGGACGCCGCCCAGGCCCTCATCAAGGCCGGCGTCAACGCCATCAAGGTCGGCATCGGTCCCGGTTCCATCTGCACCACCCGCGTGGTGGCGGGGATCGGCGTGCCGCAGATAACCGCGATCGCCGAGTGCTCCCGGATCGCCAAGAAGCACGGCATCCCGATCATCGCGGACGGCGGCATCAAGTTTTCCGGCGACCTCACCAAGGCCGTGGCGGCCGGCGCCGACGTGGTGATGATCGGCTCCCTCTTCGCGGGGACCGAGGAGTCCCCCGGCGACACCATCCTGTACCAGGGGCGCGCCTACAAGGGGTACCGCGGCATGGGTTCCATCGGCGCCATGAAGGAAGGGAGCAAGGACCGCTACTTCCAAAGCGACGTGGACAGCGACGTGAAACTGGTGCCCGAGGGGATCGAGGGGATGGTGCCGCTACGCGGACCGCTCGGCGCCAACGTGCATCAGCTGATCGGCGGGCTGCGCGCCGGCATGGGGTACACCGGGAGCCGGACCATCGCCGATCTGCAGAAGAACGGGCGATTCGTCAGGATCACCGGCGCCGGACTCAAGGAGTCCCATGTACATGACGTCATGATCACCAAAGAGGCCCCGAACTACCGGGTCGAGAAATAATCACATGCTTTAACCACGGAGGACACGGAGGATAGTCACAGAGGCACGCAGAGGAAAAGCAGAAGAAGGGTTTACACCCTAGGATTATTTGTTTTTCCTCCGTGATACCCTCCGGTTATCCTCTGCGTCCCTCTGTGGTGACGCTGTTAACGCTTTCCCCGAAAGGATACCTAATACATGACCATCGATATACATTCCGAAAAGGTGCTGATCCTCGACTTCGGTTCCCAGGTGACCCAGCTGATCGCCAGGAGGGTGAGGGAGCAGAGCGTTTACTGCGAGATCCACCCCTACAACATGACGCTGGAAAAGATCAAGGAGTTCGGCGCGCGGGGGATCATCCTCTCCGGCGGCCCTTCCAGCGTCTACGACAAGGACGCGCCGCTTTCGGATCTCGGGATTTACGACCTGGGGATTCCGGTCCTCGGCATCTGCTACGGCATGCAGCTCATGACCCAGCAGCTGGGCGGCCGGGTGGAGCGCTGCGACAAGCGCGAATTCGGGCGCGCGACCCTGGCCCTGGACGGCGCCAGCGAGATCTTCGCCGGTTTCGACCGCGGCACCGAGGTCTGGATGTCCCACGGCGACCGGATCGAGGCGATGCCTGCCGGCTTCCAGCTGATGGCCCATACCGACGGTTGCCCGCTCGCCGCCATGAAGGACGACAAGCGCCAGTTCTACGGTGTGCAGTTCCATCCGGAGGTGGTGCACACCCCGCGCGGCGACGAGATGATCGGCAACTTCCTGTTCAACATCTGCGGTTCCAAGCCGACCTGGACCATGGCCAACTTCATTGAGACCGAGCTCGCCTCAATCCGTGAGAAGGTCGGCACCGGCAAGGTGCTCTGCGCCCTTTCCGGCGGGGTGGATTCCGCGGTGGTCGCGGTGCTGATCCACAAGGCGATAGGCGACCAGCTGCACTGCGTCTTCGTGAACAACGGTCTGCTCAGGAAGGGGGAGGCCGAGAAGGTGGTGAACCTCTTTACCAAGCACTTCCGGATCAACCTCCAATACGTGGAGGCGACGGACCGTTTCCTCAACAAGCTGACCGGAGTTTCCGACCCCGAGCAGAAGCGCAAGATCATCGGCAACGAGTTCATCTACCTCTTCGAGGAGGAGGCCAACAAGCTCGGCCAGGTCGACTACCTGGCCCAGGGGACCCTCTACCCGGACGTGATCGAGTCGGTCTCCATCAAGGGTCCTTCCTCCGTCATCAAGAGCCACCACAACGTGGGCGGGCTTCCGGACAAGATGAACCTGAAGCTCCTGGAGCCGGTGCGCGAACTGTTCAAGGACGAGGTGAGGCTTCTGGGCAAGGAGCTCGGCATGCCGGACGAGGTGGTCTATCGTCAGCCCTTCCCGGGACCGGGGCTCGCCATCCGCGTCATCGGCGAACTGAGCGCCGAGAAGCTCGACATCCTGCGCGAGGCGGACGCCATCGTCATCGAGGAAGTCAGGAAGGCCGGGTTATATCGCGAGATCTGGCAGTCATTTGCGGTGCTGCTTCCGATTAAGACGGTCGGCGTCATGGGGGACGCCAGGACCTACGAGTTCGTGGTGGCACTGCGCGCCGTGAACTCCCTGGACGGCATGACCGCGGACTGGGTAAAGCTCCCCTACGAGCTGCTCGGCTCCATCTCCTCCCGGATCATCAACGAGGTGAAGGGGGTCAACCGGGTGGTGTACGACATAAGCCAGAAGCCCCCCTCGACCATCGAGTGGGAATAATGGTTGCTCTCCATTCGGGGGATCGTATATTGCAGTAATGAATCGCGGCAGCCGGGCTCGACACGCCG
>Ga0209125_1001272_pt1 | contig 24576 bp, 20 predicted proteins | sample BarGraIncub1131A_FD_184503 | JGI IMG/M metagenome (GOLD analysis project Ga0209125, IMG submission 184503) | Arctic peat soil microbial communities from Barrow, Alaska - Barrow Graham LP Incubations 11-31A (SPAdes) (version 2) | ecosystem: Environmental > Terrestrial > Soil > Wetlands > Peat... | reverse complement strand
CAATATATAGATCGTTGTATCTGCTTTCCATCAGCATTTGTACCGGCGGTGTATCGTGCTTCCCATTTTCCATCATCGCGTTTGCGAATGCTACCTTCGTTATGTCCTTTTTTACCCATCAAGTTTCTCCTACATAAATCAGCTCGTTTAATACGATTTCTACTGCACGGGCCTTAATGTTGTTCATTGCACCCACCCAAGCTAATTGGTCTAAAGCTTTAAGCTGTTCAGTTATATTTTCATTTTTTGCCAATTGATTTATAAGCAATTCAAACATTTCCTTCGACTGCTTGTCAATTTCAGCAAGATGATCGTTTAACTTTCCAGTTATAATCAGCCCTGAATAAATGCCACTTTCGTGTTTTTTTAGATAGTCCTTACGAAGCTTTCCATACCTACCGAAAGAAAAATTGTTTTGCAGTGGTAGTGTTAAATCTGGAATTAAGTAGTCACCTTGCATTGTATATGAGATTTCCATATCGTTTCCTTTCTGCTGACGGAGTTTTTACCCCGTCAGCACATAAAATTTACCTTTCTTGACTATGCCTGTTTTGTTCTTTTCGTTGCCATCCTGAAAGAAGTTTGATGATGGTTTCTTCCATCTGTTTATCAGTATAACTTTTGGGAAAATATTTCTCAAAGGTGCTTTTTCCAAAATTACACTGTACTTTTTGGTTACCCTTTAACTCGCTTATAATTTTAGAAATCTCTTCGTTTGTTAAAGCTTTTTCAACGCTTAATTTTTTTATCAGCTTTGCTTGTGAAAGTGATGGAGTCGCCTGCTCCCTTTGCATTGTCTCATACAGTTGCAATTGTTCTGGAATTGTGATATAGGATATTTCCACAGCAGGGTTAAAAGCAATCTTTTTATCATCAACCATTTTAAGCAGGAATGGATGAAGCTCGGTCAAGCGAACATAGCGTTGAATTTGACGACCACTTTCATTTGCTTCTTGGCCAATGATTTCTGATGTTTCCAACTTCCCGACAAGTTGTCGGGAAGTTGGAGCAACCATTTTGCCCTGATGTTTTAAAGCTTCCAACTTCATCTTGTAGGCAAAGGCTTTTTCACTTGGCAACAGATTTTCACGCTGAATATTAGAATCAACCATCATTACGACGGCTTCATCGTCTGTCATTTCACGCACTAAAACTGGTAGTTTATCCATACCAAGTGCTTCACATGCCGCTTTTCGCCTGTGTCCGCTGATAAGCTCATAGCCACCATCTGCTTTTGGCCTAGCAATGGCTGGGGAGAGAACACCAGATGATTTTATGCTTTCTGCAAGCTTTTTAAAATCCTCGTCCTTTATGACCTTGAATGGATGACCGTTAAAATCGGACAATTCACTTAGTGGAATATCTATTACCTTTTCCCGTTTTAAATCCTCACGACCCTCGTCGTTTAAAAATAATTCGTCAACCGAAGTTAAACTAAAATTTAATCTTGACATATAATTCTCCTATCTTTGATAACTTTTTTTAGTTGTTTGCTTTTGTTGCTCTTTCTTTTTTTGAACTTCATAATTTTTAATTATAACAATATTGTTTTGGATTTTGACAGAGCGTTCTTTTACCTCGCATGCGGTTTTAATTTGTTTTAGTAAAACTGAAATCTGCTTTGAAAGGACATTTCTATCAGCGGTTAGTTTTTCAAAATTATCAGGCTTATTTTTTCTTCGTAGAATAGTGCCTATTCGCTTTCGTAGTAAAACAAGCTCATCAATCTGTAACTGGGTTTTATCCACAAAAGCCTCTAACTGGACTAAGGTATCAATCTTGTATTTCCAAATTAATTTTGCTTGTGCACTTAGTCTATCTAAATGCCTAATGTCCTCACGCAAAGCAGGATGAACTGGCTTGTGGGGATTATTTTTTGGAAAAATGCCGAGCAGATAACAGTAATGATAATAAATTCCCCGGATTCCACCAATTTTTTTAACGGTTTTAAGATTGCCATTAAACCTATACTGCCTTGGGGCAGGAATGGTGAAAACAGGCGGTAGCTCACGATGGTAATTTTTCAAAATTCTTGCAGTGATTTCATCACGTGAGTACCCCTCACCTAAGGTAGCAAAATTTATGGGGTGCTGTGCATTTGGTGCTTTTAGCATCCAGTATTTTCGCTTTTCATTCCAAACAAGCTTATACCCCGTGCCCTCTAAAGCAGTGGTGAAATGCTTTGGTGTTGTGGACTGTTTTATCGCATCATCAATCGCCCAACGCATTACATTGTAACGAGTTGGCTTACCTGCTTTTTCTGCAAGGAAAATGGGCCTTGGCGTTTTGCTTTTGCTTGGATGTTCAATAACAGATAATCCGTATTCACGGCACAGTCTGTCCGATACCGTACGCATACGGGACTGCTCGGTTTTGCGAAAGTCGTATTTGCCACCGTCTAGAAAGCTGACCGAATTAAACGCCACATGGTTATGAATATGCTCTTTGTCTAAATGAGTTGACACCACAATTTGAAACCTATCTCCCCACATTTCATTAGCATACTTAAGCCCAATTTCATGGGCAATATCTGGCGATACTTCTCCAATCTTAAAGCTCTGATAACCGTGGTAGGCAAGCCGTCCTTCATCCTTATCAAACTGCTTTTTGGTGATAATCATTTGCTCAACCGCAATAGAAGGCAAGCAGTTGATACCCGTAACATACAGCTTTTCTTCAGTTTTGTTGGCGTTTGTTGTATAGCCAAACACATTCCAAAGGTCTTGTAGTCCCTGGTCATTTTTGGTATCTAATTTAGTCTTTTCAGGGTTTTCTACATAGCTTATTAAATGGTCAATTCTACCCTTAATCGGCCATAGACTTGTCACCGCCATTAAATCCGCTCCTTTCAGGAATTAAGCAAAATTCTTGAAGGCTCAATATAAGTTTTTCTAGCTCGGTAGTGGTTTTGCTACCTTTTTCTAAACTGTCGTGAATATCATAAAGCCCGTCAATAATGCCCCAAAATTCTTTCTTTGGCATAGGTTTTGGCGCATAGCCAGTAACGACCAATCGGCATAGAGCAGACACTGAAAGCCCACAACAGTCTGCGTATTCTTTGATTGCGAAAGCTTCTTCGGGCTCTACATATATTTTTATTGGATTACCTTTTCTCACAATTTTCAAATCCTTTCTTTAATGGGGTAAGAGGGGCGATGAGCCCCTTACAAATCATCAGGATTTGTGGATTTGGGGTACAAATCCGTTGCTCGATAATACGATACCATTCCAATGTTTCTAAACCATCCTCTTTTTATGAGGGTCAAGAGGTTCAAGGGGCTCACAATTCTTTTTTGAACCCCTTGAACCTCTTGACCTTCTTGTGCTTAAGGGATAGTAACAAACCATTGATTATTTGCTCGAGATGATTTTGTTCCTAAATTCAATTTAGCCCGTTTTAGTGTGCTTTTTGAAATGCCATTTTCTCGTGCTAACTCTTCAAGCTCTGCACTGGGAAAAAGCTTCCCCTTACAATTCTCAAGCAGAAATTCATCTGCTCTCGCACTTGCCTTTTTATAGTCACTACTTCTTTCAGATAGTAAGTCATCAGAAGTTAAGTCACACTCGCCAATCCAAGCAAAGCCATTCTCACCAACCGAAAAGGAAACAGCTTTACCCTCTGGAGCAAGTGAAGCCTTTATAGGCACAACCACTCTTATATTAGAATCGTTTGGGTCTTTGCCAAGAAGTAACACACTCCTTGCGGCTGCTACTATATCAATTGTGCCAAGACTTCGATATATTCCTTTGCTACCACCCTTATTCATATGCCCGATAATGACAATGGCACAGCCTGTCCGCTCTGCAACCCCTGCTATTTTGGCAAGAATAGGTCGTACTTCATTGGCTCGGTGCATATCAATCTTTGCACCCAAAAAGGCTTGCAATGGGTCTATAACAAATAGTTTTGCACTGGTAGCAATAATTGCTTCCTCAATTCGTTTGTCATCAAGGGTAAGTGGATAACCACTGTCATCAATAACGTGAATAAGAGTACAATCTGCACCATAGCTTAAAAGTCGCGGCTTGATTGTGTCAGCAAGACCGTCCTCAGCGGTTTGGTAGATAACATTCATTGGTCCTCTTTTTTCGGAAGGCGTTGGTAAATCTGCACCATTTGTGAGAATAGCTGCAAGTACCAAAATAAAGGTCGTTTTGCCGCAACCTGGATCGCCCTGTAATATGGTTATCTTACCAAATGGAATATACGGGTACCATAGCCAATCAACTTCTATTGGAACAACATCATTCATATTAATCAGCTTTACAGAGCTTTTATAAGAAATTGTATTGATATTTGAATTGTTATTGTGTATTATATTATTAGAATGGTTTAAATCGTAATTTTGGGTCGCTTTATCTATTGGTGTAGATATGGCGACTTTTTCTTTTGCTTCTAAACTGCCCATTTATTATTATCACTTGTTGAGTTTTGGTTAATCCAATCGAGGAATTTGTCTCTTGGTACAACATATCGTCCACCAATTTTAATTTTTGGAAAGCCTTTTGACTTAATTAGGATGTATGCGCCTGCTCTGGAGATGCCAAGAACACCTGCAACTTCTTCAGCGCAAAGAGATAGTGGAAGCTCATCAACAGTTTTAAATTTAGATCTCATTTAATTGTCCTTTCCTTGTTAAAATTTCTCGTTTTAGTAGAGTATTATTCAATCAAGTGCATCACCCCTTTGCCAATAGATTAATAATAAAAAATAAATCATTCTCTATCGATTATTTTATCATACTATTGCTATTTGTAAATAGATGTAGTACAATATTAAATTAGTTCTCTATTTATCCAACATGTATTATCTATTTTAAAAATAAATTCTTGGAGGGCAAAATGATTGAGTTTAAAGCCTATTTCTGGAACAATGATGTGTACATAAATAAAAAAAAAGAGTATTCCACTAATGAAATACTTAACGACTATCTTAATTTGGATACATCGGAAATACATGATTTAATTAAAAATCTATTAATCGCACAGCGATCAATACGCTTTGAAGAAGATGCCAACTTTGACTTCGTTACTGAATTTAATGATCGTTTATACAAGGCACAGAATCTATTGTGCAAGGTAAATGATATTGCAAAATCAATAGCGCCATTTAATAATGTAAAGTCAGACTTAAACGAACAAATTCTTGTTGACTGCATGAATCAATTTTCTGATTTTTTTAAAACGTCTGAAGACTCCAAAAACGATTTCCCTGAAGAAAATATGTATGGTTTTAGAGAAAGTGGAGATAGAAATAGTTATTGTTTTTATATTACCCGTTTTGTTCCACAGGGAATATTGTTTAGTGATGTAGACACAGATTTGCCTGTTATAATGGATAAAGCGAATGATGCTGTGGCACAAATATTTGATCTTCGCAAAAGATTTTTGTTAGATATTCTTCGTGTAAAAAATGTTTATGCAAGCTTTTTAGATGATTACATTCATGTAAAAAGTAAATTCTTAAATGAGTTTGAAACAGCAGAGGCTTTTGAGAAATATTTAACTAAACATAGAAACGAAAGTGATATATCCAAAAAACTTATAGCAAATGGAAGAATGGCTGTCGATTATACGGTGCTAAAACAAGAAGATAACAAGCCAATCCTATGCGAGACTTACACATTTGATAGTCTTGGTGCATTTTTATATTTAGACTTTTTCAGAGGGCTAAAAAGTAGTTTCTTGCCAAAACGCTGTTCAAACTGTGGGAAATATTTCTTGCTCAAGGCTGGAAAATATTCAGATTATTGCGAGAATCCGCTTTCTGACGACCCATATAAAACCTGCCGAGATGTTGGTGCCCGCAAGAAATATGATGACAAATGCAAAACTGACCCTGTATGGCTTACATATAACCGAGCATACAAAGCTCATTATGCTCGATATATGAAAAAGAAAATGACTGTATCAGAGTTTGAAAAGTGGTCAACCTATGCAGTTGGACTTCGTGAAAAAGCAGCTAATGTTGAACTTCAATATGATGAGTATTATAAATTGATAAGAAAATAGGAGCAGTAATTGTGTTGCATTGTAGAGTCACTGACGTTAAAAGTTAATACAATGTTATATAATGTCTAAAAATAAAGTTTTAGGCTTTATTTTTTGTCATGAGTAGATAATTTTAAACAGATTATGCTATAATATATTTTGACTAGGTGTATATATATGGAAACATATAGTTATAAAACAAATACGAACCAAACTGGGATTGTCACAAATGGCGCTTGCAAAAAAAGTTACACGTAAGCTTCTCCACCATCAACCGTTGGGAGAACGACAGAGTAAAGCCGAACCGCCTTGCTACGGTGATGATGATTGGAATATGTGAGAAAGAAAATATAAATGATGAGTTGATAATTTTTTAAAAGAAACAATATAGTACAGGAGAAAATAAAATGCTAACAGGTGAAATTCGAAATAAAATAGATAAAATCTGGACAGATATGTGGGCGGGAGGAATAACAAACCCTTTGACCGTTATCGAACAGCTTACATACCTTATGTTTATCCGTTCTCTTGATGAAAAAGAGCTTGAAAACGAAAGTTTTGAGGCACTCTGCGGTGAAGCTATGCCGAAAATCTTCACACAAGACCACGACGGACAGGCTATGCGTTGGAGTAAATTCAAAAATAAAGACTCTCGCGAAATTTATAATATTGTGGGGACAAAAGTGTTTCCATTTATCAAAACTATGAATGATGATAGTAAAAAGGAGCAAACCGCATTTTCACGCTATATGGAAGATGCAATGTTTTTAATCCCTACCCCACAAGTATTGCAAAAGATTATTACAGGGCTTGATGAACTGTATGAGCACGACATAAAAGACCTTGATATGCAGGGCGATTTATACGAGTATATGCTGGGCAAGCTTGCTCAAGCAGGGCAAAACGGACAGTTTAGGACGCCTAAGCACATTCGTGATATGATGGTTTCGCTACTTGCACCCTCGCCAAAGGATAAAATTTGCGACCCTGCATGTGGCACAGCAGGATTTTTGGTATCCTCTGCCGAGTATATCAGAACAAACTATGAAAGCACTATGACAACCGAGGAATGGGCACATTTTGGCGGCGATATGTTCAGTGGCTTTGATACCGACAGAACCATGCTTCGCCTTTCTGCAATGAATTTAATGCTCCACTCTATCACAACTCCTGATATAAACTACAAAGACAGCGTTTCCAAGCAAAATGATATTGTTTCAAAATATGATATAGTACTTGCAAATCCACCTTTTACAGGTACTGTGGATGCCGAAAGTATCAACGACAACCTTAAAGCAATATGCGACACAAAAAAGACCGAACTTTTATTTGTGGCACTCTTTATTCGTATGCTGAAAAAGGGTGGCAGATGTTCTTGCATTGTGCCTGATGGCGTACTTTTTGGCACATCAAAGGCACATCTTTCACTTCGTAAAGAGCTTGTGGAAAGTCATCAATTACAAGCTGTTATCTCTATGCCAAGTGGTGTATTTAAACCCTATGCGGGTGTTTCTACCGCTGTGCTTGTTTTTACCAAAACAGGGGCAGGTGGCACAGACAAGGTTTGGTTTTATGATATGAAATCCGACGGTTTTTCTCTTGATGATAAACGCACACCCAAAGACGGCAGTGATATTCCCGATATTTTAGAGCGTTTTCACAATATGCAAAATGAGCAAAACAGAGCCAAAACAGACCAAAGCTTTTTGGTTGATAAAGCTGATATTGTGGGCAATAACTATGATCTTTCGATAAACCGCTATAAAGAGGTTGTATATAAAAAGGTGCAATATGATACTCCAAGCGAGATTATGACACGACTTGATGAACTGACCCTTTATATTGCCGATAAGATGGAGGAATTGAGGGGATTGTTGGATGAGTAACTGGGAAATGGTGAAATTGGGGACTGTATGCAAATTTATCAATGGAGACAGAGGAAAAAACTACCCTTCTGGAAAAGATATAGTTGACAACGGCATACCTTTTATAAATGCAGGACATCTTGAAAACAATACTATTTCTTTTGATAATATGAATTACATAAAAGATGGAAAATATCATCAATTAGGTTCGGGAAAAATTCAGAATGGTGATTTTCTATATTGTTTACGAGGCTCACTTGGTAAACATGCTATTGTTGATAATATGGAATATGGTGCTGTTGCATCTTCATTGGTTATACTTAGACCACAAAACATAAATGTTAATTATTTATCGTATTGCATGGACTCCCCAAGCATTCTGGAGCAACTACGAAAAGCTAACAACGGAAGTTCTCAACCCAACTTATCGGCTACAAATGTTAAACAATATGAAATCCCCTTCCCCCCACTTGAAACACAACGCCAAATCGCCAAAACTTTAGACACAACCTCAGAGCTTCTGCAAATGCGAAAAAAACAGCTTGCAGAACTTGACAAGTTGATACAGTCGGTGTTTTATGATATGTTCGGCGACCCTATTACCAATGAGAAGGGGTGGGAGGTTAAACCTTTGCAAGAACTGACTACAAAACTGGGTGATGGTTTACATGGAACACCAAACTACAACTTAGGTGGAAAATACTACTTTATCAATGGAAACAACTTAGAAGAAGGTAAAATTGTAATAACTGAATCCACAAAAAGAGTTGATGAAACGGAATTTAATAAATATCAAAAACCATTAAACCAAAACACAATGTTAGTATCAATAAATGGAACACTTGGTAAAGTTGCTTTTTATAACAATGAAAATATAATACTCGGTAAAAGCGCATGTTACTTTAATGTTAAATTTGATCAAATAGAGAAAAAGTATCTATACTATATTTTAAAAAGCGACTATTTCATACAATATGCCATTGACAATTCAACTGGTAGTACTATAAAAAATGTATCTTTAAAATCAATGAGAGAACTCCCTGTTTTGTATCCCCCACTCTCCATCCAACAAAAGTTTGCCGAAATCGTTATAAAAATAGAAGAACAAAAAGCACTTGTGGAAAAAGCCATTGATGAAACTCAGCATTTGTTTGATAGCTTGATGCAGGAATATTTTGAGTGAGAGGTGTATTGATATGAATACTGTCATTGATGTATTTAAAAATAACAACGCTACCTTTACACTTAAATATTATGGAATTGGTGACATGGCAACTGGATGGGATATAAAAGAAATAATTGAAAATAGAAATGAAATATTACAATATTATAGCATCAATAATTCTAATGAAATTAATGGATTGAACCAATACATTGATTATCTTGTTTTAAAAAAAATAATTGAACTAAAAGAAATAGTGCCTTATTTAAATAAAGAAGAAAATCAAGAAATATTTAAATCAATTCTTTTGGAACTTGATCCAATATATTCAAGCATAAAAATTGGTAATGCAATTAAATTTATCAATTCTAAAATAGAAGATATTTTCAATAGTGCAGATAAATTTTATGATTTAACTGAAGTTACTCTTGAATTATGTGAAAAGTATCAAAAGGGAATTCACGTAAATGTATTTACCTATATGATAAATAATCATGGGTATTTAATGCTTGATAAATATGCAAATTTTCAGAAAATCTTTGAAAATAACGATGATTTATTTCAGCAATTATTTTCAGAAAAAGTTATTAATGATACAATTGAATATAGGCTTGATACATTAATTGAGATTATTATTTCTGTATATAAAAGAGATAGAAATTATTTAATAAATTATTTAGATAATGCTAATAATTTCATTATTAGTTTTGGAGAAAAAATTGCTAAATTACTTTGTAATGAAAATATTACTCTTTACTTTATTACTTTAGACAGAATCTATAAATTTCTAAAAGATATTAAACATATTAAAGCATCTGAATTTGAAAATCATATTAAGGTAGCGGAGAAATTATTAGAAATACGAATAAAACAAAACGATCCAATTTTTACATATGAAATTCCTTCAGTAGAAATACACAAACAGCTTAAATCTAATATCCCATGGGAATTTAAACTTTTAACTATCACACATACTTATCAAAAAGAAACTGATATATTAATGAGTAATTTAAATAAAAAGCCTGAAAATAAAAAAGCTTTAATTGATTTAGCATCTACAAACATACCTACAAATGATTATTTTACACATTCACATCAAAATTTTCTTGAAATACTAACTAATGTGGGGACAACAGCAATCATAATAATAATGAGAGATAAGGAATTATTTGATGAAAGTCAATCATGGTATTCAAGTTATTTAAAATTTATTGCTGGTCAATTAGGTTATTCAGAAATAGAATTAAATGATGATATAATTTTCTTATATCAGATGCTTAACAATATTTTTTGGTCAACAGGTACTGAAGATGAGCAAATTCAACAATCCCTATGTTACGGAACAGCAATGTTTATTAGTGCATTCACAGAAAAAATATTGAGAACAGTGTATAAAAATATAAAGCAAAAAGAAGAGTATGTTCCTTTTGATAAAGCAACAATGGGCGAACTACTTTCAAGTGGTAACGAAGTTTTTAAAGAAATATTCGGTGAATATCAAATAAAACATTTACGTTTCTATTTTTGCACAGATGAAGATAAAAAAGTTGGTTTTAATTATAGAAATAGATTAGCTCATTGGAATAGTTTAAGAATTCAACAGCTTAATATACAATTTGTTTGTAAACTATTATTTCTTATGACTAATGTTATTAACTCTATATTTTATTACTTCTATGAAGCCAAAGGAATTGAGAATAGATAGAATAATGAGGAATTAAGTGAAAACTGATTTTTGCTCTAATCCAACATATTAAGGCATGTAAATATTTTTTGGCAAAAGATTTTGAGTAATTTGGCACCGATATAAATGTCGGAACCGAAAAAGTATGTTTCCGACATTTGTGTCGGGAACATAACAAAAACGAAGAAACAAACTCAGATAACGAGGTGGTAAAAGTGATTGCAAACTTTGGCTTTTTAGAAAACAAAGCAGAATATACGTTGTTTGCATCTGCCTGTATAGAAGCAGAGCGGGTTTTTGCATCTTCTTCTGCTATGTGTGCAGTTGGGTGCCGTAAGGCATTAGAGCTTGGCGTTAAATGGGTATATTCTGCCGATAATAGTATTACTATGCCATACAAAGACAATTTGCAGGCACTTTTGCACGATCCATCTTTTCGTTATGCGGTGGACTATAAAACATGGGGTAAACTGCCCTATATAATAAAGCTTGGCAACCTTGCGGTACATACAGAAAAGGCTGTAAGTCAAAGCGATGTGTTATTATCACTGTCTGCACTATTTGAGTTTATTCAGTGGATTGATTATTGCTATGGCGCTGATTATGAAGAACGCCATTTTGACGAAAAGAAGTTACCGACAGAAAAAGTAATGGTAGATACTGCTAAAATCAAAGAACAGGAAAGCTTGATTTCTCAAAAGGATAGTGAGATAGAAGTTTTACTTGCAAAAATCGAAGCCTTTAGCAATAGCTATACAAAAAACAAAACAGAGCATAAAGCGGAACGAACTTTTACGTCCGAGGATTTGTCTGAATTTCAAACACGCAAAAAATACATTGATGTAGATTTAAAGCTACTCGGTTGGATATTTGATGATGATGTACTTGAAGAAGTGCCAGTAAATGATATGACGAACAATCCCGAGCAATTGGGATTAGTTGATTATGTGCTTAATGGAAAAGATGGGTTGCCACTTGCGTTGATTGAAGCTAAAAGAACATCAAAAGACCCCAATATTGGTAAGCAGCAGGCTCTTTTATATGCAGATTGTTTAGAACGAAAAACAGGCAGACGACCTATTATGTTTACCACAAATGGTTTTGAAACCTACTTTTGGGACGATAAGACCTCACCACAGCGTGGAGTTAGTGGTGTATTCAGTAAAGAAGATTTGCAAAAGCTAATAAACCGTAGAGAGCAGAAAAAGGATTTATCGGGAATTGTCATTTCCGATAAAATTACAGATAGGTATTATCAAAAAGAAGCTATTCGTGCAATTTGTGATAATATCACCGCAGGACACCGTAAAAACCTGCTTGTGATGGCCACAGGTTCAGGGAAAACCAGAACAGCTTCAAGCTTAACTGATGTACTTTCTCGTGGTGGATATGTCACAAATATTCTTTTTCTTGCCGATAGAAAAGCACTTGTAAAACAAGCAAAAGATGATTTCAAAAACTATCTACCAGATATGTCACTTTGTAATTTGCTTTCTAATAAAGATGACAAAAACGCAAGAATAGTATTTTCAACATATCCAACCATGCTGAATTCCATAGATACTGCCAAAAACGCCGACGGAAAGCGTCTTTTTACCCCTGCTCATTTTGATTTAATTATAGTGGACGAAGCGCACAGAAGCATATTCAAAAAATATCGAGCTATATTTGAGTATTTTGATGCTTTTGTTGTCGGGCTAACTGCAACGCCAAAAACAGATGTAGATAGAAACACCTACGACTTTTTTGAAATGGAACATGGTGTTCCAACCTACGCCTATGACTATGAAACAGCCAGAGATATTGATAAAGTTTTAGTGCCATACTATAACATTGAAGTGACTTCAAAATTTTTAGAGCAGGGCATTTCTTATGAAGATTTATCTGAAGAGGATAAGCAGAAATATGAAGAAGATTTTACAGATGAAGATGGCGCTATGCCCGATTTTATACCGTCCCCTGCAATCAATGAATACATATTTAATCAGCAGACTGTTGATATGGCATTGCAAGATCTGATGACAAAAGGAATTAAGGTTTCAGGCGGAGATAGAATTGGCAAGACCATTATTTTCGCGCAAAACATTCGCCATGCACAATATATTGTGGAGCGTTTTGATAAGTTATATCCACATCTAAAGGGGAGTTTTGCCAAGAGAGTTGTTTGCGATGATAGTTACGCCCAGACAATTATTGATGATTTCAAACAACCTGAAAAAGAACCGCATATTGCTGTATCGGTTGATATGATGGATACTGGGCTTGATGTGCCTGAGGTAGTCAATTTAGTATTCTTTAAAAAGGTGCGTTCAAAAACTAAGTTTTGGCAGATGATAGGTCGTGGTACTCGTCTTTGTAAGGGCTTAACTTGTATAGACTCCAAAGATGGTGCATACGTAGATAAACGAAGATTTTACATTTTCGATTATCTTGGCAACTTTGAGTTTTTCCGTCAGAAAAAAGAGGGCATAGAGGGTAATGAAACTGTAAAATTAGAAGAAGCTATATTTGGAAAAAGAATTAGGCTAATTCACTCTTTGCAACATAGTATATTCAGTGATGAGAATTATCAAGCATGGCGTAGTGAGCTTGTTGAAACCGCTTTAAAACAAATACAGTCGCTAAACATTGAACTTATCGCTGTAAAGTTAAAACTTCGATATGTAGAAAAATTCAAGGTTGCAAAGGCGTTTATGGCGTTAGGCGAGTTTGATAAGAGTGAACTGGTTTCTCATATTGCACCCCTTGTTTATTCTGATGAAAATGATGAATATGCAAAGCGATTTGATAATTTCATGTATGGGCTGATACTTGCATCACTTGACGGTACAGCCTATTTCAAAAAGGCTAAGAAAGAGCTTATGAACATATGTAGAGAGCTTGCAAAGCGCAGCACAATTCCTCAAATCAAAGATAAACTTACGCTGATAAATGATATACAATCAGATGAATTTTGGAATAATAGCAATTTGTTGACCTTTGAAAATGTCCGTATAGAATTACGATTATTAATTAAGTTTATTATAGATGAGGGTGGAAAAAGTCCAATTTATACAAGCTTATCTGATGAAGTAATTGCTATAAAAGAGGGCGAAATATTAGACGCAGCTTATGATTTTGAAGATTATAGATTAAAGGTAAATCGTTATATTGAAGAAAACAAGGACAAGCTGACAATATTTAAGCTAAGAAACAACATTCCTCTTACAAAGCAAGATTATATGGTGCTGGAAGATATATTAACAAAACAACTCGGGACTTATAATGACTATAAGCGAGAATTTGGAAATACTCCATTCGGCCTTTTAATCCGAAAAATTGCAAAACTTGAATATGATGCTGCAATGAAAGCTTTCTCTTTTTTTATTGGTGAACAAGGTTTAAATCAAGCCCAAATTGTTTTCGTTAAAAAGGTTATTGACTACGTGGTGCAAAATGGATATATAGATAATGTAGCGGAGCTACTGAAGCCGCCTTTTGATAAGCCGCAAAGCTTTATCAAATTATTTGATGGGGCAAAGCAAAGGGAAATTATTAGCATTATTGAAAGCTTCAAAGAAAATGCAATAAGAATTGCAGGTTAATAATAGTTGTGTGTACTCTTATTTTATCCTTAAGCGAATAATATACAATGGAAATAATATTGCTTGGTGGATTTATTGGTACCGTTAGAACTATTAGGACGTTAAAATTATAATGGTCAAACAAATCTCTGATGGTTGTAAGATAAAGCCAGTCCTCATCTGTTCCTGTGTAACAAATACCAGTTACACAGGAACAGATTAATCTTTCTCCCTTTTGTTTTTGCATGATGTTTTTTTCATTTTCTAAGTAAAAAACTAGCGATATTAACTCATTGATGCTATACTTATTAGATGTGAATTGTGCATTTATATTAATGCTGAGCGCAAATCAGATAGCCAATGTGCTTGGATATAATTCTGCACAGTATTTCATCCGGATTTTCCGGGAAAAATACGGCTACACACCAAAGGTTTATCAAAAGATCCATCTAGCGACTGCTATTGATGAAACTCACGAATCCACTATTAAGGGACACGATGACTGAAAGCTAGAAATGACGGAAGGCCTGCCGAATAGTTCGGTAGGCCTTCCGTCATTATCATTAAATATTTATAAGTTAAGTTCATTTTTAGGTTTTCTTTTTTATATATAAAATGATGTTTAGCCGGTAATAGTGTGCTCTTTGAAAATACCTTATTAAACTAGGTAGAATTTTATCGTAAATAAGATTAAAGCTGTAAACAGCATTAATGCAGAAAGAAGGCGTTCATTAAATAGGTAGGTTAATTTAAAAAGTAATTCGTAGAAAAATAAAAAATTTTCATATTTCAAAATTTATTTTGAAATATGAAAATTACTATTGCTATTTATAAGCTCATGCATTATAATATATTGAGAAAAGATACACAAATAATATTAAATAATATTTTTTAGATTTAGTTATAGTTTATAAAACAATAATAATTAAGTATTGTTTAATTATAACTTAATTACTATTTTAAATATGGTTTGTGAAAAATAAATAAGGTTGAGGGTATATATGGCTAAATCAAATCTAAAAGTTTCTTATGATAAAAAAACTTTTGAATTATATAATGGGGAACATTTTTTCTGGCTTGGCGACACTTGTTGGTCGGCATCATGGAAAACAAAATGGGAAGAATGGGAAACATATGTAAATTACAGATCATTGCAGGGTTTTAATGTTTTGCAAATTTGCAGTATTCCATATGAAGATTGTACGAATATGAAATACTTTGAAAGACAACCTTTTGGGTTAACGGAAAATGGCAATTGGAATTATGAAAATATTAGTAGTGAGTACTTTGAATTTTTTAATAAAATGGTTAGTTATGCAAATAAGAAAGGCTTAATTGTTGCAATTGTTTTATTGTGGTGGAATTATATACCTAATGCCCGTTTGTGGACACACCCGATGCCAAGATCAGTTATGACTATGATACAGGCGAAAAAATATATTAAGCATATGGTTGATTTGCTAAAAGATAGGGATGTTGTTTGGCTTTTAACTGGCGATGATACATATTATGGTGACGGCGTTCAGGAATTTAATAAAGAAATCGGACGAACCTTGAAAGAATATGATTCACAAAACAGATTGATCACTGAGCATCCATCCAGATTGTCTGGAGAATTTTTTCATAATGAGAAGTGGCTAGATTTTAATATGATTCAGAGTTCTCATTTTGATGCTCACCAAAATTTGAGCTATGAGCTTTCTAAAGAAGAATATGAAAGAACACCCCAGAAACCTGTTGTAAATGCAGAGATATGTTATGAATGGCATAAGGGTTTTGATTATGGTCACCGATTCAACAGAAAAGATGTTAGATGTGCTTTTTGGTGGAGCGTTTTAGAAGGTTCACTTGCGGGGATTACATATGGTGCAGAGGGTATCTTTAACTGGATAAGTGACGAAGAAATAGAAAACAATGCTTACCCTAATATATGGATATCGTGTGGAAGAGCTCTATACAACCCAGGTGCAAACGATCTAATTAGGGCTAAAAAACTTTTAGAGGAAATTGAGTGGTACAAACTTGTGCCATCAAACGAGAGAATATTAAATAAGCCGGCAAGACATATTTCCTGTGCCTCATCAACAGATAAATTAGTGGCTTATATTCCTCCTTATACACCTCCAACCGAGGGCATAATCGAACTTGATTTAAGTGACATTCCGACTGATGCGGTTGCAAAGTGGTGGGATCCGTCAAAAGGCGAAATTGAAATAATAGGCAAGATAAATTCAAAGCGAATGACATTTTTAGCACCTGATAAAAGAGATTCTCTTCTAATAATAAGCTAATGAAATTGGGAGCAATATAAGTATGCTGTCCAGGCTATCAAAGAAAAATGAAAAAATGGATTTATTAAGTGATGTATATACTTTACTTATTCAAAGCAACAAATGAAAACTAAAGTATGCAAGGAGTATGTGCCAAATGTTGAAATTCCCAAAACGAATAGATAATACATTATCTTTATATTTTATGGCTCTTCCTTTAGTAATTGTAGTATTAATATTTTCATACATACCGATGATTGGTCTTGTTCTAGCTTTTAAAAACTATGATTTTTCGCAAGGGGTTTTCGGAAGTGCCTGGGTAGGATTTAAAAACTTTGAGTTTTTCTTTAAATCCGGAGTTGCAATTAGACTTATAAGAAATACTGTCGGATTAAACTTTTTATTTATGATCGCAGTGCAAATCTTATCTATCACTACCGCACTTTTTCTTAATGAAATATTTGAATACCGTATAGCCAAAATTTATCAATCTGTGTTTTTTTTCCCTCATTTTATTTCTTGGGTAATTGTTGGTTTCTTTTCATATGCGGCGTTAAATTCTAATAATGGCATAATAAATAATCTTCTAAGTTCAATTAATTTACCTCAAGTTAATTGGTATGCAAGTCCAGCATTATGGCCTGCTATTCTTACATTTATAGCTACATGGAAAGGGCTTGGTTACTTCAGCATTATTTATCTTGCTGGTATCGTTAGCATTAGTCCAGAATATTATGAAGCTTTGCGAGTTGATGGGGGCAAAAAGTGGCAGGAGATGTGGTATATAACGCTTCCTTTCCTCAAACCTTTAATTTATATTAATGTTTTTCTTTCTTTAGGCAGAGTATTTTATGCTAACTTTGATTTTTTCTATAATGTAGTCAGAAATACAAGCTTGATAATGTCAACTACGGATGTTATGGATACTTACATTGTTCGAACGCTTACTGTAACAGGTGATTTTAATATGGCGTCTGCGGCAGGTTTGTTCCAAGGAGTATGTGGCTTTATTCTAGTGGTGACAGCCAATTGGATTGTCAGTAAAATAGATAATGAAAATACAATTTTCTAATCACTATTTTTAGGAGGCATACAGAGTCTAATGGAGAATATAGAAGAAATACATAAAAAGGTAAGAAGAGAAGCATCTAAAGGTATATCTGATAAAGTTACAAAAATTATAATCATAGTTATATTATTTCCAGCAGCACTTATTTCTATGATACCTTTATGGACTGTTTTCGTTACATCTTTCACTTCTGACAAATCTATTGCAGATTATGGATTTGAATTATGGCCAAGGCTTTTTTCACTTGATGGTTATATATATATTTTTACAAGGCCGATGCTAATTTTAACCGCTTATGCAGTAACAATTGAAGTAACTTTGATAGGCACATTTTTTGGCGTTTTAATTATGGCAATGTTTGCCTATACTTTAACTCGAAAAAACTTCAAACCTCGTAAATTTTTAGACTTTTTCATTTTTTTCCCATTATTATTCGGCAGTGGTACAGTACCATATTATATACTTATTACAAGGTACCTGCACCTAAAGAATAATTTGTTGGTATTAATTTTGCCACTTTTAGTAAGCCCATTCTATGTTTTGCTTCTAAGAACGTATTTTAAAGGATTGCCGCCATCACTTATAGAAGCAGCTAAATTAGATGGTGCGGGGGATATAAGAATCTTCTTCTCAATAATTTTGCCTTTGTCTTTACCAGCACTTTCAACTGTCGCATTATTTAGTATGCTTGGGTATTGGAATGATATGTATCAGGCTTTACTGTTTATTGATAACCAGAGTTTATATCCATTACAATATCTGCTTTACAAATTAATTAACGATAAATCGGTAATTCCTCAGGGATCAGCCTTTATGGGTCAAGTTACACCTTATGAATCTACAAGAATGGCAATGGCAGTACTAGCAATATTGCCAATACTGTTTTCATTCGGATTCGTACAAAAATACTTTATTAAGGGTATAACCCTTGGTGGTGTCAAAGGTGATTGATTATTAGTGACTTTATTTTATCCTTTTGTGGTTAATTTTAATTATATAAGGGTAAACATGGTATTTTCCAGTCATATCTCAATGGATAAAATACAGTAAATCGCTGCAAGGAGGATAATAATATGATGCTTAATACTACCTAAGAACATCGAAATGTTGTAACTTACAAAAATATAAATTAGTAGGAGGATATACATGAAAAGTAAATTACTAATAAAAAGATTTCTTTCTGTGTTCTTTGCACTCACATTTGTCGTAAGCACTTCAGTTACATTGTCTGCATGTAAATCAGGTTCAAATGCAGGCGGAAACCTGCCAACTCTTAAATATTACATTATGCAAGCAGGGTCAGTAGCCCCTGATGAGTTAGCCAAGGTTCAAGATGCAGTTAATAAACTAGTATCAAGTAAAGTTGGTGCAAATATTGAACTTCACGCTTTGTCTCTTACAGAAGTAACATCAAAAGTACCTCTTATGCTTTCTTCTGGAGACGATTTTGACTTGGTTTCGGTCAGCGGGTCGTTTTGTAGTTATGCAACACAACAGCAAACTGGTGGGCTTTTAGCATTAGACACTCTTCTTCCATCTGCAACTCCTACACTTTACAAAACATATGATACAGCCACTTGGAATGCGGCAAAAATAAAAGGTCAAATTTATATGGTGCCCTCATACAATCCTGGTGTTAGTTATGCAGGCGTTTGGGTTCCTAAAGATTTAACTGATAAGTACAGTTTTGATTGGCAGAAACCCACGTCATTTGAAGGATGGGAGCCGTTTTTTGATAACATTTTGAAAAGCGAGCCTGGCGTAACGCCAGTAACTTCTACTGACGCTTATTGGGGGAGGCTTTGGTTTCCACAGTATTACGGTTATGATAGTATTCCCGGTGTGTCTGCTCCAAAAGGTCAGCCATTAGTAGTTGTAAAAGCAGATGACACTTCCCGTAAAGTAATAGCAGCTCCGTTCACAGATGATTATAAAGCTAACGTAACTCTGGCACGTAAATGGTATCTTAAGGGTTACATGGCGAAGACTCCTCCAACTGAAGACCAGTTCGGCATCCTTAAGAAAACAGGCAAAGTGGCAACATTTGTTGTACCTTTTGTTGGTGAATGGGACACGACCGGCATGGGTGCAAGTGAATGGAATGGCAAAACGATTCTTCAGGCTAAGATAGCAGGTAAAAAGAATATTATTGGTACAGGGTCAGTTATCGGCTCTGGTACTGCAATAACAAAAGTGTCAAAACATCCTAAGGAAGCACTTAAGTTCATCGAACAAATGTTTACAAATGCTGAGTTGGTAAACCTACTTAACTGGGGCATTGAAGGTACCGATTGGGTATGGAAAGATAAAGCCAATAAAGTAATAGCTATGCCAGCAGGTGTTACAGCAGATAACGCCAAGTACTATCCTAACACATCATGGCAGTTTGGCGATTGCACTCTTTCTTACTTTACATCAGCTAGTGGCAAAGATGTTTTGGGCAAAGTACAGAATGATATAAAGAACGACTCTATTAAATCTGTAATCATGGGCTTCAGCCCTGACCCTTCATCTTTAAAAACAGAAATAGCTAACGTTTCAAACGTTGCACAGGAATATGGCGAACCGCTCGAAAAAGGATTGATAGACCCGAATGATCCCGTCAAAGGTCTTGCAGCATTTCAGAAAAAGCTGAAGGATGCAGGTATTGATACTATTATAAAAACCTATCAAGATCAGGTTAATGCCTGGTCAACACAAAACACAAAGTAATATTGGCTTTATGTAAATATGGTAGATAAAAAGTGGCGGGAATAAGTTATAGATAGAACTATGCTACGTTCGGATTATCACTATTTCCGCCACCCTTATCTACTGTTAATATTATAGCCCTTCTAATTTCACCTATCAAGAACATATTGAAAGTATATTAATGAAAGACTTGATAAAAAGCTGGTGTAAATGATGGAATATAAATTTTTAGGCAAATCAGGTTTAAAAATAAGTAGATTATGTTTAGGAACAATGAATTTTGTACAACTTGATGAAAAAGAAGCATTTAGAATTATGGATGCTGCTTTAGATGCAGGTATTACTGTCTTCGATACAGCTGATTGTTTTGGCGAACCTGAAAACAAGGGGCGTACGGAAGAGCTTATTGGGAAATGGTTCTTGCAATGTAAAGGTAGAAGAGAAAGAGTTGTACTAATTACAAAGGTCTATGAGCCTGTCTATGACATGTCAGAAGGTCCCAATGATGACTGGGGTCTTTCGGCATATAAAATGAGGCGTCACATTGAAAAATCTCTGTGCAGACTGTGCACTGATCATATAGAACTTTACCAGATGCATCATATCGCAAAACATGTCACTTGGAGTGAAATATGGGAGGTGTATGATTCGTTTATTAAAGAGGGCAAGATAGTATACGCTTCGTCAAGTAACTTTGCGGCATGGAATATAGTTCAAGCACAAAACGAAGCACAAAAAAGAAATATGCTGGGTTTGATCTGTGAAGAGCATAGGTACAATTTAGTATGTAGGTTGCCTGAACTTGAGGTTTTACCGGCGATTGAAAACCTTGGTATAGGTATGCTTGCATGGGGACCCCTGGGGGGAGGAATACTTTCAGGAAATTTCAATAATCCCGTATCTTCCAGCAGATCTGCTCGTGAAGCTAAACGAGATATTTATAACACACCGGTAGCTTTAAAACAATTAGCCGATTATGTAAATTTAAGTAAAGAATTAGGATTTACTGAGGCACAGGTTTCTTTAGCATGGATTTTAGCTAACCCTGTAGTTACTGCGGCAATAATAGGACCTCATTGTGCGGAACAAGTATACGATTCAGTGAAAGCTTTGGATGTTAAACTTGATGAAAAAAGACTTGCAGAAATTGACTGTATATTTCCGGGTCCTGGTGGTAAGGCTCCTGAGGCCTATGCATGGTAGTTTAAAAAATAAGTATTGTTAAGGGGAATTATAAATGAAAATTTTGATTATTGGCGGCACCGGCAATATTAGCACTGCAATTACAAGATATCTTATGAAGCAGGGAAAGAACGATTTATTTTTGTATAACTGGGATAATGTCGATGTTGAAGGTACTACAACGATATTTGGAGATCGAACAAACTATGTCGACTTTGAAGAAAAGGTTGCAAAGCTAGGAAAATTTGATGTTGTTATTGATATGATTTGTTATGAACCAGACGATGCAAGATGTGATGTTAGGTGCTTTGGTGGTAAAACAAAGCAGTTTATTTTTTGCAGTACGGTTGATACGTTTACAAAGCCTGGCAGCAGATATCCAATAGTAGAAGACGACGAAAAGAAACCATCAATCACATTCCCATATGCGTATAAAAAAGGATTATGCGAAAATATTTTTAACGATGCCTCTCAAAGAGGAGATTTTCAGCTGACGATTATAAGGCCTGTTGCTACTTACAACGACACAAGTTACCCTCTAGCACTAATAGGTTCAGGTGACCATCTGTTAAAAAGGATTAAAGAAGGAAAACCGATAATCGTCCTGGGTGATGGTACCTCTTTCTGGGTCTCGTGCCACAGGGACGACACTGCAAGAGCTTTTGCAGGAGCTGCAGGTAATGAAAAATCCTATGGAAAAACGTATAACGCTGCAGGTGAAGAATATATAACATGGGAAGCTTATTTTAAAACCGTAGCAAATGTTATGGGAGTCAAAAATATTGATTTTGTGCATATTCCAACTGATTTACTAGTCAAAATAGCTCCCACTTCTGCAGAGTGGTGTGGAATCAACTTTAAATATAATAACATTTTTGATAATACTTCTGCAAAACGTGATCTTGGGTTTAAATATACCGTCACGTGGGAAGAAGGTGTAAAGAAAATGGTCGATTATCATGAAACAAGAGGGGATATTGAAAAAGCTAAAGATAATGTGTTTTATGACTTAATAGTAGAGAAATTTAGAAATATGGAAGACGAACTGGTATATGAATTATCTAAGTTTGATAAATAAAATAAATATTAAATTATTATTATTTTGGGAGGCTTAAATAATGCCAGTAGAGATATCAAAAGAAAATATAATTAAAATACCGCATAACTTGATAGTTAAAATTCAAGCAGTTTATGATAACCTTAAGACTGCAGAAAAAAAAGTTGCTGACTTGTTGTTAAATAACCCCCAATATTTTTCCACGGCTACAATAGTTGAAGCCTCAACTAAAGCTGGCTGCAGCGAGGCAACTTTTACAAGACTTTCAAAAAGACTTGGATTCAAAGGTTACCCCGAACTTAAATCAGCGTTAATGGAAATTACGGATGACGATAAAATTGTTCCATATGAGAATATTTTGGATGAAGACAGTTGCGATACTGCTGTAGCAAAAGTTTTTGAAGCTGCAATACAATCTCTTAGAGATACGTTAAATATACTCGATATAAATAAATATAAAGCTGTAGTAAACGCACTTTCTAAAGCAAATAAAGTAATGCTTTGCGGCTCTGGAGATGCTTTTGCAGTTGCGTTGTCAGGGTATCAGAAGTTCATTAGAATCGGCTTTAATGCCACAGTATCAGCAGATATCGATGTTGAACTTATAATAGCATCAGGGTTGAAAAAAAATGATGTAGTTATTGCTATATCACATTCAGGCAAAACTAAAAGTGTAGTTGATATTGTGAAAATCGCAAAAAACAATGGAGCAAAGATTATAAGCATAACAAATTTTCCTGTATCCCCGCTAACGAAAAACTCTGATATTGTGCTGCTAACTGCTGCATTTTCTGAACATGCTGATGGTGAGATAATGGCTAAAAGAATTACAGAGTTATGTATTCTTGAGAGTATATTTGTTAACGTTTTATTGGATAACAAAACAAAATTAAGTACTAACGTAAAGAAATCCAATGATGCATTAGAACTAAATAAGTTAAGATAAAAATGTTGCACTTTTAGTTGAAATGCTTTTAAATAATGAGGTGTTTGTAGGCTTGAGAAAAGAGTTTATATTTGTAGAAAACAAAATAAATGTCGTGATTGAGATTGCAGATGATGGTGATGTGAGGTTGCTGCATTTTTCATTGCTGCCATACGTGCCTGTGAAAGAGTGCAATAGAAGAGCGTACAGGCTTGTAGGTCTGCAAGTTGCAGGATGCGATCATAACGATCACCATGGGCATAAGCATACTGGCACAATGCCTGGTGAATGCTTGAGGTTTAAGGATTGCCGTGATTATCGAAACGATTATGGCCGCAAGCTTGAGTTAGTGATGCAAGGCGAAGGAATTGAAACAACTACAAATATGCAATTCTACGACGGGGTAAGTGCAGTACGCTCATGGAATATAGTGCAAAATATTGGAGAGCAGGATGTGGTTATTGAATATATATCTTCATTCTGCCTAAATGGCATCTCAAAAGAGGGGATATGCAATTGGGATGAAAAGAGCCTTATTTCAATTCCACATAATACATGTTTCGGAGAAGGTCAGTGGCAGACCTATACAGCTGGCCAGTTAGGTCTTTCTAAGGTAATTGATTCAGAGTTCAACACTACTAAAAAACGAGTTTCTATAAGTAGCCTCGGTACTTTATCTGCAAGCGAATACCTTCCCATGGGGTATTACGAGAACAGTGAAAAGGGCACAGGGCTTATGTGGCAAATAGAGAATAACGGTTCTTGGCAATGGGAAATAAGTGATATGGCAGGTGAACTTTACGTTCAGATTTCAGGTCCTACTGAAAATGAAAGTCATTGGAGCCATAGACTGTTGCCAGGTGAGAGTTTTAAAACAGTTCCTGTTGCTGTCTGTACCGTCGTTGGGGGCTTTGAGAAGGCTGTTCAGGAACTAACATTATATCGGAGACTTGTACGGCGCCCAAATGATGACAATAAGAATCTGCCAGTAATTTTTAACGATTATATGAATTGCTTATGGGGAAATCCCACAACAGCTAAGGAGTTACCGTTAATTGACGCGGCTGCTAAAGTTGGTTGCGAATACTACTGCATTGATTGCGGATGGTACTCCGAT
>Ga0209125_1001271_pt1 | contig 24622 bp, 18 predicted proteins | sample BarGraIncub1131A_FD_184503 | JGI IMG/M metagenome (GOLD analysis project Ga0209125, IMG submission 184503) | Arctic peat soil microbial communities from Barrow, Alaska - Barrow Graham LP Incubations 11-31A (SPAdes) (version 2) | ecosystem: Environmental > Terrestrial > Soil > Wetlands > Peat... | reverse complement strand
TGCAGCTAACATCAGCTAAGCCACAGGCTGCCACTCAGGCGAAACACGCCTTCGCTCCGCCCGCGCCCTAGCTACCCGTTATGGAGCATTTTAGAGCGCACATATTTTGGTTCCTGCAATTTTGAATCTAACATCCAAGCGAAAGAAACAGCCTCAGAAGTGGTGCAACGGTGATGAATGATTTTTTCAGTCTGCAGTTTCGGTCGATAAAAATAATTTCAAAGTTTTCTTGATTTGCATGTAAAAAGTAATAACTTTGTATGCACATTAATAACAAAAGATTATGGATGTTTCAGTAATAAAAGTTGGTAATTCCCGGGGGATAAGACTAAGCAAGACCCTAATTGAGAGGTATAACATCAAGGATACTGTCGAGGTAATTATGGAAAAGGGATATATGATACTCAAGCCTAAGGCAGAGGTTCGTAAAGGATGGGAGGAATCATTTCGTATGATGCATGAGAATGGCGATGATAAACTTGTGGAGATTGATGTGTTTGAAGATGAAATCTTTGAGGAATGGAAATAAAGCAATACCAGATTCTCTTGGTCGATTTTGATCCTACCGTTGGGAGTGAGATAAAGAAAACCAGACCTTGCGTCGTGATTTCTCCCAATGAGATGAATAAGTATCTTCAAACGGTTGTCGTTGCTCCAATGACTACCCAATCCAAACGATATGCAACTCGAGTAGAGGTTAAGCATAATGGTAAAGATGGTTGGATTATCATCGAGCAGATTCGGACGATTGATAAAGCTAGGATTCTTAAAGTGCTCGATAAATTGTCTGCAAAGGAAATCGAAAAAGTCAAATCCGTGATTCGAGAAACGTTTGTGGATTAAGAAAAACGCTCCATGGGCTAATCGTGATTGATTTCGCATTTTTATAATTTCTGCAATTAATTCTAAACTTTTTAAATATTTTTAAAAATAATCAACAATGAAAAAACACATCACCATTTTATTGATTTCACTATTTTTCCTTCCTTTCATGCTTTCTGCATATACAGGAGAGATAATAAAATCGTACGATACTCCCGGTTCATTCACCACCGGATTAACTTATGACGGGAAATACATATGGCTATCCGACAGGAAAGCTGATCTTATTTACTGCATCGATCCTGCAAATGGGAAAGTAGTAAGAAGCATAAAATCACCTGCATACTGGCCTACAGGATTGGCATGGGATGGCGAGTATATATGGAACGCAGATATCAAGGGTGGAATTCCTCTTGCCGAGAATTTTACAGGTAAGATATATCGTATCGATCCTAAGGACGGAACCATTGTCAAAACCCTTCCTGCTCCTTCCGATTCGCCAATCGGACTTGCATGGGATGGAAAGTACCTTTGGTGCGCCGATGACAAATCCGACGAAATCATTCAATTCAGTGCTGAAGATGGCACAACGATCAAAACATTAAAATCACCTGCTGCTGATCCAAACGGACTTGCGTTTGACGGAAAATATTTATGGATCTCCGACAGGATAAAAAATGAAATCTATATGATGGATCCTGTCACCGGTTGTGTTCTTATAATCGCCAATGCTCCGGGCCCTTATACCAATAGTCTTTGCTACGACGGGAAAAAGTTGTGGGCTGCTGATTATCAGAATGACAAAATTTACCAGTTAAAAATTCATGATAACGATACCTATAAAACAAGCAATGAACGCAAATCAAAAGTAACGTACACTTATACCCTTAGAAATTATGGCCCCGGTACAGTCAAAACAATGGATGTATATCTTGCCGTCCCAACGAACAGGGCCAATCAGATCCTCAACGATAAAATATCATATATACCTGATTACAAGGATATCATTACTGACCAATGGGGGCAGAAGGCAACACGTTTTCATTTTGCGGATTTGAAATCTGGTGAATCTAGAGAAATTAAAATGGTTTCCGCAATCACTACTTATGATGTGCGTTATTTTATTTATCCCGATAAAGTCGAGGCGCTTTCGGCAATTCCTGACAGTATAAAAAACAAATACCTTGCGAATAATGAAAAATTCAAATATGATGATCCCATCATAGTAGATGCATTGAAAGAAGCTACAGGCAATGAAAAGAATCCTTATTGGATTGCCCGAAAGATATACACTTATGTTATAGATCACATGTTCTACGAAAGGGTTGGCGGATGGAATTCTGCGCCCACCGTTCTCAAGCGCGGAAACGGTTCCTGTTCCGAATATTCATTTTTATATATTTCCATGTGCAGGGCAGCAGGATTACCGGCACGCTATGTAGGTGCAGTAGTTGTGAGAGGTGATGATGCTTCTATGGATGATGTTTTTCACCGCTGGGTTGAAGTATATATGCCTGGTTACGGATGGATCCCCATTGATCCGAGCGGTGGCGATAAACCCTCACCAAGAGATCAGGCTGATTGTTTTGGTTCACTATCCAACAGATTCTACATTACAACTCAAAGCGGCGGCGGCTCTGAAACCCTGGGATGGACTTATAATTCAAACGAATCTTGGACAACAGATCCCCAGACCAATATCGTTTTTGAGAATTTTGCCGAATGGGAACCTTTGAAATAATTTAAATTTTCTTCATGCGACTTTGGTCAATTCATCCGTCATATCTCGATTCTATTGGTTGGGTAGCATTGTCGGTTTCTGCAAAAACCCATCGTAACTTAAAATCCCGATTATTCATAGCCCCAAACCTGCCAGGTTAAACTTCATGGTAGTGAAGGCATCCATATTGAAGGTAAATCGAATTCGGTCCTTGAAGGAGTCGGTCATGGATTGGATATTTCCGGAGACTAGCAATGGAACACTGATTTCGAACAGATTCCAGATGCCAGTCTTCAAGCCTGCTTCAAAGAAAAAGGGGGAACGGTTTCCAGTATCCGAACCGTGATCGTTCAACAAAAGATTTACAAAGGGCTTTATCTCAATAAAGCCGATTTTTCCGGGAAGGTCGCTGGTCATGGACAGGGAAACAAGCCAGCGGCTATAACCGAGTCGTTCATTGAGGGGAGACACCAACCCTCCTTCAGAAAGCGTCATTTGTCTTGTCAGAAAACTACCCGATGCACGACCAAAACGATTCAGGTACGAACCCTCATACAGATAGAGTTCACGCCCACTTCGGCCACTGGCGGCAAGCGAATAGAATGGAGACGAAGCGTCGGTTTTAAGCATTCCGCCTGCAAACAACCGAATGTCCAAACCGTTGTTTTGTCCATAATAACTGTATCTGTACTTGAATTCTGAGGTTACTTTCTGAAACGTCGAATGACCTTCAAAAGTAGTGTTCAGCCGGAAAGGATTGACAACCGATGTTTTTTCGAGTTGGTAACCGAACTGCAGATACGAATTCATTGTTGCCTTCTGAGATAGATTGATCTGAGCAAGATCGGACGCCGTAATGTAATATACAAATGCCTTATGCTTAGGAACATCCTTTTTTAGATCGGATCTGAAATAAACGTTCAATCCAGCTTTTGCCTGTAGATAGTGCTGATTGCCAGGCGCGCCAAACTGGGCGCCTTCCACAGAGAAAGTGGCTTTCCGTATTACATTTTCAAAGGGCGTCATGTTGTACGAAATCTTTCCGTATCCGTTTAAGACACGATTGTGAAACGAATAAAAGGGCGTAAAAACATAGTCCAAGATTTTGGGCAAAAAGAAGCCATTGTGCAAAACTGCTCCAGCCATGATGCCGTCTTCTTTGCTCCAATTAAGCGCCGGAATGAACATAATGGTCCGTTTGTCGGGATCTTCGATGGAAAACAGGAATTGTGGATACAACGGATCCGCTTTTGGAGAGATGCCCAATCTTCGAATGTTGTTGTTTAGCCTGGCAATTTCAGGCATTTGATGCAAGGGATCAATCTTAATTTCTGAAAACCTTACCGAAGGAAATTCAATCCATTTTTCACCTGCAAAACCCTCCTCCCACTGCACAAAACAGATGGAATCACGCCTTAATCCGGAAATAACGACCGGAGAAACAAGTTCTCCGCCATTCTTGACCAACAACTGCTGCCCCTTTCTGCGCACGATTCTATAATCAAGACGTTTGGTTGTACTTATAAAGTCTTTGAAAAACCAGTCCAGGTCCTTTCCTGTCTGGGATTCAAACAATTGATGCAGATCGTCCGGTTGCGGATGCTTGAAACGCCACACCCGATAATATTCGTGCATCACGGTATCAAAAAGAGGATCACCCAGATACGCTCTCAGGTAGTTGAAACCCATTTCAGCCTTATCATAAATCATCGTGCCATAATTCGTAAAACTATAGTCGGTTGCCGGCAAATCAAGGGGCTGTTCCAAGTTGTTTCGGGCAGCGACAAGCCATTGGAGTTCGTGTACTCGCTCAGCAGGCATGGTTTTGGAGAAAAGTTTTCCCAGTTTTGGATTGGAGAAAAAGAGCTCCCAAAGCTTTTTGTTGGGATACATTTCCGTCATGTAACGCACTTCGTAAGCGCTTGTAATACCTTCATCCATAAACGGATACCTTCGCTCATCCGATCCAAGCGCACCGTAAAACCACGAATGTCCTGCCTCGTGGGCAATGACTTTATCCAGCGCAGTGCTGTCATCCACCCAACCAATTACCGTGATACCAGGGTATTCCATCCCGATCCCAGCATTCAATGTGCTTTGAATAGCTGTATAACTGGTATAGGGATAATCTCCGATCCATTTTGAAAAACGGAGGAGCGCATTGTTGACGTATGGGATGGCATCTTTCCACAGTTTTGCCTGCTTGTTGGTACACATCACCCAAGTTGTTATTTCTTTGCCTGAATCCGGGATCTTTACCAAACCTTTCATCACATGAAAACGTTTGTCCGCAAACCAAGCAAAATCATGGATTTGCTTTTCGGTGTACCTTAATGTTTTCATTTGTAAGGAGGAAGGCGGGAAATCGAATCCTGCCGTGTCGATGGTTTTTTTCCAAGTAGAATCTGCGGCCAACGCATTCAGTCGCTCCATTTCCTGCTCATTTTGAAGATTGCCTGTCGCCCCAACGGTATAATTATCGGGCAATGTAATGCTTACATCATACGTTCCGAATTCAGAATAATATTCACCCTGATCGAGATAAGGCATTGGATGCCAGCCATTCCGATCGTAAACTGCAGGCTTGGGATACCATTGAGAAACCTGATAAGACGTTTCGAGATGACCCAATCTGGAAGTGACCGCTTTGGGAATTTTTACATGAAAAGGTGTGGTTATATAGATCGTGTCGCCTGGATGAAGAGGTTCATTCAGCGCAATTTTGCAAATATCGGGTTGCCCATCATAAAAACCCCACCGAACAATCTTATTGTCGATCCTAAAGTCCAATGAATCAATGTAACCTTTCAGTTCCACATCATTAAACAACTTCGCTTTACCTTTCTGCTCAAAAAGCTGTTTGGCCAATGCGGTTTTATTGCTTGAATAGCCGTTTGGCCACAAATGAAAAAGTAGGAAGTCAAGGGTATCCGGTGAACGATTGATGTATTCAACCGTCTCGAACGCACTTAATTCATGGATCTTGTCATTCAGTGTCACCCGAATCTCATAATTGACCTCTTGTTGAAAATAGTCCTGAGCCAAAGCGTTCTGAAAAGGCAAAATAAGTATAGGGCAGATAATGAACATCTGCCCTATAGTCTTTTTTCGGAAAAACATGTTTAATCTGTTCATTCCGTTTGCCTGATTCAAAAATTAACGCTTAAAGCAGGATGATCAACAAAAGAATCAGAAGGAGCGTGCCTCCACCAATATAAATGTAACCGTCTCTTCTACTGATGTTTTCTTTTGTTTCCTTCAACTCTTTTTTCAATTCTTTCTTTTCTTTAACGGTCATGTTCGATTTATCCATGTCACGAATTTCTTCCACTCGTGATTTCATGCTGCTTACTTCTTCAGCAGATAGTTTGTTTTCAACTTTGGGTGCAGTTGCTTCAGCCTTCGCATTTGAGCTAAATGCTGTAGGAGCACTCATCATAAGGATCAATAATAGGACAAAGAAATTTTTTGTTTTCATTTTAGTTTGTATTAATTTATAATGCAGTATCGCTGCAAACTCAAAAATTGGTTTAATCTCATCGGTTTTTACGCCCTGTGCTCAGGTCGCTTTTAACAGCGGTGCAAAGTAGGAACTATTGCATTTTTTTATATTACACAATTCTGAAAAGATGTTACATTATTCACATATCATCGTTCGTTATTATCTCCGATGCATGTCGTTAAGCCTAGGGAACCAATGAGAACTTGCAGAGTAGCCCAAAAAATGCGATATTTGCAGGCTCAAAATTTATCGACTCATGGGATTGGAACAAGGCATTTTTAACCGGACGGAACTGTTGTATGGTTCGGAAAAAATGAAACAAATAGCGGCGGCAAAAGTCATCATTTTCGGCATCGGCGGTGTTGGAAGCTGGGCGGCGGAAAGCCTGATTCGCAGCGGTATCAAACAACTCACCATCGTGGATTCCGACCGGATCTGTGTCACCAACATCAACCGGCAGCTGCATGCCACGACCCTCACCATCGGTGAAGTCAAAACGGAGGCCCTTAAAAAACGGCTGCTGGAAATCAATCCGAATGCCGAAATCACCGCCCTACAGAAAATCTACAACGCCGAAAGCCGGGATTCTTTCCAATTAGGCAACTACGACTATATTATTGACGCCATCGACAGCCTGAGCAACAAGGCGGATCTCATCCGAACGGCCTGTAAAACCAATGCTGTACTTTATTCTTCCATGGGCGCCGCTTTAAAAGTAGATCCAACCCGCATTCGCGTCGATGAATTCTGGAAAATCAAGGGAGACCCGCTTGCAGCAGCCATGCGTCGCAACATTCGCAAAGGTGAAATGCCTGCCAAAAAGTTTCTGTGCGTGTACAGCGATGAAGTGCTGCCCAATTTGGGAGCCAACCAATCTTGCGGCACGGAGAAATGCCTTTGTCCCAAAAACAACGAAGTGGAAGGCGATCCTGAATTGGCTAATCACGAATGGTGCAGCCTGAAAGCCACCATTAACGGGACTTTGGCGCATATCACAGCCATTTTCGGCTTTACATTGGCTGGGCTTGTCATGCAGGACATTTACCAAAAAACAGACCTGGAATAAGGAATCGGAGACTAAACCGGAAGTGATACACCCTCTTTTAAAAGGGCGCCAAGGTCAAGGCCTGATCAGTTCAGGCACCAACAGGTTTCAGGTTTTGCTGAGCTATAGTTTTTAACTTTCGATTTTTTATTTAAATCTTCAGGATTCATTACATTTGTTCGTTCCTAAGCATGAGCTAAAACTGAATTCAGTAGTGTTGACAAATTCCGCACCGATGAAAAAAACGCTTTTTTTTCTGTTTGCATTAATTTGCGTAAACCCTCCCAAAGCTCAAACCAAAAACCTCGAACACTTTCTGCATGAAGGGCTTAAAAACAGCCCACTATTGATGGCTGTGACCAGCAATGCAGAGCGAAACCGGCTGGATAGCTTGCTGCTAAAGGCTACATCCGGTTTTCAGGTCGGAGCAGTCAGTTCCAACACATTCGCACCCGTCATCAAAGGCTGGGGCTATGATGCTGTCAAGACCGACATTTACAACCTCAGTGCCCAGGTTTCGGTGACCAAGGAACTTACAGGTCAAAAAAGCCGTTCCAACCAATATGCATCGCTGGAGCTTCAAAAGAAATCCACCCGAAACGCCGGAAGAATTTCCGAACAGGAACTGAAGAAAAACATTACCAATCAATACCTTAATGCGTATGGCATTCAACAGGAGTTAACATTCAATGAAGAGCTGCTCCGTCAACTCGAAAAAGAAGATGTTCTGCTGAAAGCACTAGCCCAGGCCGGTACGTACAAACAAACAGATTACCTCTCTTTTCTTGTCGGGCGTAAACAACAAATCATACAAACAGAGACCCTTAGAAATCAGTACAATACTGTTTTTCTGGCCTTGTGCTGGCTATGTGGAACCACTGACACTGCGGTCTGTCAGTTGGATGACCCGCTGTTAAAGGCCAGTCTTCTAACCGATTATACCAATTCCGTCTATTATCATCAATTTGAGTTGGACAGCCTGCTTTTGGAAAATGCCAAAAAACAACTGGATTTTGAATACAAACCCAAAGTCAACCTGTATGCCGATGCCGGTTACCTTTCCTCGCTTTCAGTCGTACCTGAAAAAAATTTTGGAGCCAGTGCAGGGTTTTCAGTGAGCATTCCACTTTATGATGGTGGTCAGAAACGATTGAAACAATCCAAATTTCAGATGGATGAACAGGACAGACGCCATTACGCGTTTTATTCCCAAACGCAATTCAGTCAACAAATCACCAGCCTTTGGCAGCAATTCAGGGCAAATCTTTCCATTTCCACCCGGATTAAGGAGCAAATAGACCTGGCGAAGAGCCTGATGGAGGCCAATCATCGTTTGTTGGAAACCGGGGACCTGAGAATGGCTGATTATCTGTTTTCCATCCGTGAATACCTTTCGGCCAAAAACCAGATCCTGCAGAACACCATCGAAAAATACCAGATCATCAACGAACTCAATTACTGGAACCGAACCAAATAGACCGCCATGTTCAAAAATCAGTTAGCACTAGCATTGTTTCTTATCGCGTTGATTTCCTGCAAGGGAGGCACTTCCAAAGAAACGGAACCCGATAATTCCACACCGGTCACCCTGACTCAGATTCAGACTGGTCCCATGCAGGAAGTGACGGAACTGAACGCTACCACTGCCTTCCGGCTGAAAACTTTTCTGAAATCCCCGATAAACGGCTATTTACAGGCGGTCAGCATTGAAGCCGGAGATTGTGTGCAAAAAGGTCAGCACCTTTTCACATTGAGCACCAAAGAAGCCTCCAGCCTAGGTAACACCCTTAGCCAGAAAGACAGTTCCTTTCGCTTCAACGGCAGTTCCAGCCTCACAGCCCCTTGCAACGGTTACATCACGGAACTGAATTACCGTAACGGAGATTATGTGCAGGATGGCGAAACATTGGCGACCATCAGTGATCTGAGCAGTCTGGAATTCATCCTGGACCTGCCCTACGCCCTCAAGTCCAGCCTTTCTCTAAACAGAACGTTGACTTTGATTCTGCCAGGAGAACAAAAAATTAAAGGTTTCATCATCGCGTCATTGCCCACCGTCGATATGATTTCGCAGACTCAACGCTATCGAATCCGTATTGCAAGTACTAAAAACATTCCTGAAAACCTGATAGCCAAAGTGCTATATGTTCGGAAAGCTGTAAAAAGCGCTGTATCCCTGCCCAAAGACGCCATCCTGACCAACGAAGTCCAAAGTGAATTTTGGATCATGAAACTGATCAGCAAGGATACGGCCGTCAAAGTTCGTATTGAAAAAGGAATCGAAAACAATGACCGTGTAGAAATCCTTTCCCCGAAATTGATACCCACCGACCAGATTCTACTTTCCGGTAACTACGGTCTGCCAGACACCGCCAAAGTCATCGTTTCAACTACCAGCCGATGAAAAAGCTCTTTTTTTCAACCTATAAAAGTCCGCTTTCACTGGTCATCGTCCTGATCATTTTAGGCGGAATGTTTTCCTACAGCAAACTGCATACCTCGCTGTTTCCCGAAATCACCTTTCCAAAAATCAAGATTATCGCCGACGCGGGTGAACTTCCCGTCGATCGGATGATGCTGACCGTAACCAGACCGATGGAACTGGCCATCAAGAAAGTTCCCGATCTGAAAACACTGCGAAGCACCACCAGCAGAGGCAGCTGCGAGATTTCAGCACTCATGGACTGGAATTCAGACATCGATCTTGATTTGCAACGCATCGAATCCAAAATAGCAGAAATTCGCCAAACCTTACCCGCCAATACGGAAATTCAGGTGGAACGGATGAACCCGTCCATTCTGCCAGTCATCGGGTATACGCTCGAAAGCAAGACCCTCTCTCCCATCGATCTGAAGCATTTGGCCACCTATACCATCAAACCGTTTCTCTCCCAAGTGGAAGGCGTTTCCGAAATCCGCGTCATCGGCGGCAAGGAAAAGGAATACCGCGTATTGCTCAATCAGTCAAAGATGTCGGCTCTCGGCATCACTCCGGACATGGTACAGAATGTTCTTTCTGAAACAGGTTTCATCCGATCAAACGGCTACCTGGCCGATTACCGTAAGCTCTACCTGAGCATTACCGATGCCAGCATAAACAATCGTGAAAAACTCCTGAACACCGTGGTTTCAGGCAACGACAAGCGCACTGTTTACCTCAAGGACATCGCCGAAATCGGAATTGCCGAAGCCAAGGAATACATCAAAATCAATGCTAACGGGAAAGAAGGCATATTGATTGCCGTTATCAAACAACCGGACGCCAACCTTATTGACCTTTCGGCGCAAATGATCACCCAGCTGACCGAATTGCGCAAGATTCTGCCCTCGGATGTGACCATTCAACCCTACTATTCTCAGGCGGATTTTGTTAAAGACACGGTCAAAGGTGTAAGCGACAGCCTCTGGATCGGACTTCTTCTGGCCATGCTCGTAGCTGTTCTTTTCCTGCGTTCAGCCAAGGCCAGCGCTACCATTCTCATCACGATACCGATCACGTTGTTGCTTACACTTATTGTATTGCAACTTACCGGGCAAACGCTCAATATCATGACCTTGGGCGCTCTGGCTGCCGCCATCGGACTCATCATCGACGACGCCATCGTGGTGGTGGAACAAATCCACCGAACACACGAGGAACATCCCAACGAGACCTCCATCAACCTGATTCACAAATCTATAAAGTATTTATTGCCAGCCATGATCGGCTCGTCCCTGAGCACCATCGTCATCTTCCTGCCCTTCAGCCTGATGACAGGTGTTGCCGGAGCATATTTTCAGGTCATGACCAACACCATGATCATAACGCTCTGCTGCTCCTTTTTTGTCACCTAGATAGCCTTACCCGTTATCTATCTCCTGCTTACCAACCATCAGAAAAAGACCGTGATCGTTCACGAAGTTCCACAACAGGCCTGGATCACGTTTTTTATCAAAAGACCTGTCATCAGCCTGGTTTATGTCCTGCTCCTCCTAGCATCCGTTATCTTCATTTTTCCAAGACTCGAAACCGGTTTCCTGCCCGAAATGGACGAGGGCAGCATCGTGCTCGACTACAAATCCCCTCCCGGAACATCCTTGGAAGAAACCGATCTTATTCTGAAACAGGTTGAAAAAATCATTCTGCAAATCCCTGAAGTGGAGACCTATTCCCGACGAACCGGCACCCAAATGGGCTTTTTCATCACCGAACCCAACGATGGCGACTATCTGATTCAGCTGAAGAAAAACCGCAAACGCACCACCGAAGAAGTCATTGACGACATCCGAGTCCGAGTGGAAGCCTCCCAACCAGCCTTGCAAATTGACTTTGGCCAGGTCATCGGCGACATGCTGGGTGACCTGATGGAATCTGTTCAACCCATCGAAGTGAAAATTTTCGGGGCAGACCGAAAAGAGCTGGAAATCCTGTCCGAAAAAGTGGCTGGCATTGTAGAAAGCATTCCCGGTACAGCCGATGTCTTTGACGGGAAAACCATTGCAGGCCCCTATATGAAAGTTGAACCCAACGCTCAACGGCTGGCTCAGTACGGAATCACCCCAGCCAATTTTCAGAGTCAGGTTCAACTTTTGCTAGAAGGGGCAGTTGCCGGAACCGTTACGGACAAAGACCGTCTGACCGATATCCGCATCATTTACCCTGGAAACAATCACGTCAGTGTATCAGATATTGGTCGGTTGAACCTATTTCTACAAAACGGTAAACTATTGCCAATCAGCAGTCTGGCAAACATTCAACTCGTGCCCGGCGATGCAGAAATCCAACGTGAAAACCTGCAGAATATCGGACTTGTTACGGCTCGCCTGAACGGGCGTGACCTAGGCAGCGTCATGACAGTGCTCAAAAGCAAAATCAAGCATCAGATCGCTCTGAAACAAGGCTATAGCATCACATTCGGCGGTGCGTACCAGGAACAACAAAAGTCGTTCAGCGAATTGCTGATGATACTGGTTTCAGCCATACTCCTCGTGTTTTGCGTCATCATGGCTCTTTTCAGAGAATATCGCATCGCTTTTATCATTCTGTTCGTCGCCATTCTTGGCATAGCCGGGAGCTACATCGCCCTATTCATCACCGGAACGCCCCTCAATGTAGGCAGTTACACCGGGCTCATCATGATCGTAGGCATCATAGGCGAAAATGCCATCTTCACGTTCCTTCAATTCAGGGAACAATTGGAGAAATCCGACCTGGACGAAGCCATTGTCTACGCCATTTCCACACGCTTGAGACCCAAACTGATGACAGCGCTCGGAGCGATTATCGCTTTGATGCCGATGGCTCTGGCACTTGGTACAGGTACCGAAATGCACCAACCCTTGGCCATCGCCATTGTCGGTGGATTCCTGGTGGCTTTGCCCTTACTGTTGGTGGTCTTGCCCACCCTCATTCGCCTGACGTACCGAAAAAAAGGTCCTCACCAGTAAAGTATTCCGGGAAATTGATTGTTCAGAAATAAATTCCGGCGAGCGCAGCCTCGCTGCTTGCGGCTAGGAGCTTCAATTTTACTCGTCGATCGAACTGATTTCCACCAGCAGCTCGTCTTTCATGACCGATTGTCCCTGTTGAACCCTGATTTTGCGGATGACACCGTTGCAAGTCGCTGCAATTTCATTCTGCATTTTCATGGCTTCGAGGCTGAGAATCGATTCACCTTTGTTGACCAGATCGCCTTCGGCTAAGAAAATGTCCGTAATTTTGCCAGGTATCGGCGCAATGATGTTGTTTTCATTCAATTTGTTTGAATCGGAGTTGATCATTCCCCGACGGATGTACGAGAACAAGGAATCGATGCTGAACCGATATTCCACTCCATTCACTTTTACCACAACTTTGTTCTGGTCGTGCGAAACCAGTTCGCAGTGAAAATGTTTACCCTTCCAGTCAAAAGCATAATGGAAATCCTCCTGTTCCACAAAGTCGATGTCTTGCTCCTGATTATCGATAACAGGTTTGGTTTCCTTCGGAATATAGATTTTATAGCGTTTGCCATTTTCGCGTAAGGCAATGAACAAGCGTGAAGCGTCGCGGTTGTATTTGTAGGTGGTTCCCATTTTAGTTGATTTTTCAGGTCAGTAATTCAATCGTTTGTTCAATACCCAAACATTCAGCGAATCGCTTTTATAGGATGGCAGATCGGACGACAACTGCAAGTATTCAGAAGCGTACAAAATGGTTGCTGCCAGTGCCCCGATCAGTTCATCATCCTTGTTTTCCAGCATCTCCGGTTTATAGACTTGATCCACCCAACGGGTCGTGTAACTGGCATCTACAAAGTCCGGATGCTCCAAAACAATGCGACAGAACGGCACGGTAGTCTTCAGACCAATCAGGCTGAAATCGTTGAGTGCTTTCAATGTTTTTGCGATGACGGCTTCCCGACTTTCGGCATGCACGATAATTTTGGCAATCATCGAGTCAAAATAGGGTGTCACGATTGAACCGTTTTGTACGCCCGTTTCAATGCGAACGGCAGGATCTTGTGGGAAATGTATTTGGTCGATAAAGCCAGTCTGTGGACCGAAGCGGTTTTGCGGGTCTTCCGCGTTCACTCGGCATTCAATGGCCCAACCATTAATCTGAATGTCCTCCTGTTTCAGGGTAAGTTCTTCGCCCAATGCCACCCGAATCTGCCAGTCGACCAAGTCCACACCGGTCACCATTTCAGTTACCGGATGTTCAACCTGAATTCGAGTGTTCATTTCCATGAAGAAGTAAGTTCCGTCCTCGTCCAGGATAAATTCGATGGTTCCGGCCGAGTAATACCCGATTGATTTTGCAAAACGCACCGCCATTTCGCCCATTTCGGCACGATCTTTTGCGCTGATGCTGGCAGAAGGTGCTTCTTCTACAATTTTTTGGTGTTTGCGTTGCAAGGAGCATTCCCGTTCGCCTAGATGGACGACATGACCGTGCTTGTCGCCCATGATCTGAAACTCAAGGTGTTTCGGGTTTTGCAGGTATTTTTCGATAAACATGTCGCCGTTCCCGAAAGCTGCCAATGCTTCCTGAGAGGCCGATTTGAAGTTGCGTTCCATAGTTTCCGGTTTTGCAACGATGCGCATCCCACGTCCGCCGCCTCCGGCCGAAGCCTTCAGAATAACCGGATACCCAATGCGATCGGCAAATTCTTTAGCCACGACCGCATCGCAAACCGCACCGTCACTACCTGGAACGAGCGGTAAACCCGCTTTGATGGCCATGCTTTTTGCGATGGTCTTCAAACCCATGTCTCGAATCAGTTGAGGTGACGGGCCAATGAAGTTGATTCCATTGTCTACACACAATTGGGCAAAATCAGGGTTTTCAGATAAAAAGCCATATCCGGGGTGAATCAGGTCGATGTGATTTTCGAGCGCTAACGCCACAATGCGTTCCTGATCCAGAAAAATGGGTTTCTCGTTTTTTGCATCACGAGCCGGAATAATTTCGTCGGCATATTTCAGATACATCGCATCCGGTTCCCGGTCGCTTTGAAAAACCACCGCCCACATTCCCAGCTTATGTGCAGAACGGATAAGGCGGATGGCGATTTCGCTCCGGTTGGCTATTAAAATTCGTTTCTTCATCCTAACTTGTTTATAAAGGGATATTTCCATGCTTACGTGCCGGTTTTGAATACTGTTTGTTGGAAAGTATGTCGAACGTAGTGATCAGAATCTGACGGGTTGCCGATGGTTGAATCACTTCATCGATCAGTGCTAATTCTTCGGCTTTATACGGATTTGCTACCTCGTCCTTGTATTTTTCGGATAGGACTTTCTCGAGCTCCGCTCTGTTTTCGGCTTTCGCCAACTCGTGTTTGTTTACAATTTTGATAGCACCGGCCGGACCCATCACGGCAATTTCAGCCGTAGGCCATGCAAAATTGAAGTCTCCACCGGTATTTAAACTACTCATTACAATATACGCTCCACCATACGCTTTACGGGTGATGATGGTTATTTTCGGAACCGTCGCTTCGCAAAATGCGTAAAGCAACTTGGCACCGTTGCGAATGATGCCGTTGTGTTCCTGCTCCACGCCCGGAAGAAATCCAGGAACGTCTTCCAGGATAAGCAAAGGAATGTTGAACGCATCACAGAAACGCACGAAGCGAGCGCCTTTCACGCTGGCGTTGATATCCAGTGTCCCAGCCATTACCTTAGGCTGGTTGGCCACTATGCCAATGGTTTTTCCGTCGAGACGGGCAAAACCTACCAGCATATTTTGAGCAAAATTTTCGTGTACTTCGAAAAACGAATCCTTATCCACTAGAATATGGATGATGTCCTTCATATCGTACGGGCGGTTCGGATCGTCTGGGATGATTTGGTCGAGAAACTCCTGACGGGACTCGTAACTGCTTACCAGATTCGAAACCGGGTGTGGTTCGTAGTTGTTGGATGGAATATACGACAATAATTTACGAATCAACATGATGGTATGTTCCTCATCGTCAGACACAAAGTGAGCCACACCGCTTTTGCTGGCATGAATGGTACCACCACCAAGGCTTTCCATATCCACCTCTTCGTTTAGCACTTCTTTGACCACATCGGGACCAGTAACGAACATATAGGACGTTTGGCTGGTCATAAAAACAAAGTCGGTTAGGGCTGGAGAGTACACTGCTCCACCGGCTGCCGGACCAAGAATAGCCGAAATCTGCGGGATGATACCCGACGAACGAACGTTGTTGCGGAAGATGGATGCATAAGCGGACAGACTTTTAACGCCTTCCTGTATGCGGGCACCACCCGAGTCCATCAGTCCAACAATTGGTGCACCCAGTTTGAGCGCCATTTCCTGCACCTTGGCAATTTTCATTCCGTGCGCATAACCCAGCGATCCACCCAAAACGGTAAAGTCCTGTGCATATGCAAAAACGCTGCGTCCCTGTACCAATCCGCGACCTACCACCACGCCATCACCAAAGTGCGCCTGCTTGCTGCTCATAGGTGTTTGCGCCGGCATCACAAAAGCATCGAATTCAAAAAAGGTGCCTTCGTCGAACAAGACGTTCAACCGTTCACGGGCGGTCAGTTTACCCTTAATATGCTGTTTGGTGGCTGCATTGTCCTCCATTATTTGCAACGCTTTAAGACGCTGCTCAAAAACCTTATTTTTGTTCATTCATTTTTGGGTTGAATTGCTGAGCTTTGACAATAACTGCACAAATGTAACAAATATGTGCAATATTTTGAAAATTTACAGGAAATAGTCAAAGCTCAGGGGCATGCTTGTGGAAAGGAATGCTAAATGAAAAGGTTGAACAAAATCCTTAGTCGTTAGAATTTTGGTCTGTTTCATGGAACCTACTGGTTTTCTTGTTGATGATCAGTGTGGAAGGGATATTCTCCAGCGCGTGTTCCTGCGAAGTAGAATAATGATTCCATGCGGAATAGCTAATGAGCAGAAAACTGAAATTTGAAACATACGTGGAAGAGACATGCAGGTTTTTGCTAACTTTCACCGCAATCGGGAAATCCTCTTTCAACGCTGCAATGCCCTCTCTGATTGTATCATTGCTTTCGGCCAATTTGTGTACATCCATGATACGGATGGTCACTTCACCGTTGTTTCGAAGCAAACGCCTGGCATAACGCAGCAAAAACTCATCTTCAGGTTTGTCAATAAACACCAGCGTCTTAGCGATCCTGGAGAAATTCCGGTTCACGAATACGCCGACACTACAATTGCTGTTTTCAATGAAAAACCGTGTTTTATCCTTGATCAGCGAACCCGGATAGAAAAATCCTTTTCTCAGGAACGATTTGCCGGGCAGGGATACCCCCGCACCCACCAACAGAAAGTCAAAGACTTCGTGATTCACCGTATGAACAATCTCATGACCAATATTGTCGGTCACCTTGTAGCGTGTTTCAATGGGAAGTTCCAGTATTGCGGCTTCTTCACGGACGGGTTTGAAACTGTCAACAGAATACTCTTCACCATGAATCGGGTTCACATCCGTACCCACCGTAATGTGCAAAACTGTTACAGACAAGCTGTTCTTGGCACCGTCCAGCACCGTTTTGGCCACGTTCAGCAGGTTCTTGCCGTTTTCTGGATTTCCACAAGCCACCAAAGCCTTGAAAATACCCAGCGCTTGTTGTCGGTTCCGTTCTTCCGCAATGTTCCGCAAGGGGTACATGTGTTCGATCAAACTCATGGCAGGTGTAGTCAAAAACGTGGTGAACAAAGCCATGATCACCAGCATCACAAAGATGGCAGGTGGCAAAATACCCATTTCGTAACCGATGTTCAGCACGATCAACTCCATCAGGCCACGGGTGTTCATCAGGATACCCAAGGAAAGGCTGTCCCGTTTGGACTCACCCAGGAAACGGGCAGAAAGCGAGCTTCCTCCAAACTTTCCGAGTATGGCGACCAAAATAATGAGGGAACAGATAAGCCAAAGATGCGGGGTATTCAACAAGCCTATTTCAGTACGCAAACCGGTAAACACAAAAAAGAGCGGCAATAGAAGTGTGACAGAGATATCTTCCACCTTATCAATCAACATTTTCCGGAAATTAGGCAATGGCGGCATAATCACCCCTGCCAGAAATGCACCAAAAAGGGCATGAATACCAATGATTTGCGTAGCGAGTGCCGAGCAAACCAACACCAATAGGAAAAATGCCACGATGCTTTTGTTCAGCACTTCTGCATTCTGGTAAATCTCACCGATTTTCTTCAAGAACGGCCGCACCACCCAAATCATGATGCAAATGTATGTTACGGCAGCGACAATGGTGTAAGCAGAACTGGCCACGTTTCCTGTCTTGGCGATGGCAATGACTGCAGCCAGCAAGCACCAGGCAGTGACATCTCCAATGGCGGCACTGGCAAGGGCCAAGGTGCCCAGATGCGTCCGGGTCAACCCTTTTTCCTGTACAATTCTGGCAAGAACCGGGAAAGCCGTAATGCTCATTGAAATGCCCATGAACAAGGCAAAGGATACGAAAGTGGTTCTTCCGGCAGCGAATTCCCCATAGAGGTTGTACGCCAAAAGCATACCAAAAAAAAACGGGATGATGATGCTAGCATGACTGATCACCCAGGTCTCACCAATTTTGTTCCGGAGTGTTTTCATATTCAGTTCCATACCGATAGTAAACATGAACAGCACTAAACCCAATTGACTGATAATGTATAAATTGCTCAAAGAGTCCTTGGCAAACAGAAAATTAAATTCATTTGGAAAGAAGTGTCCCAACAGAGAAGGGCCCAGTACGATACCTGCCAGAATTTCTCCAATGACCGTAGGCTGCCCAATTTTCGCAAAAAGCCAGCCGAACAGACGCGAACAGATCAGAATGGAAATAATTTGAAGCAAGAGCAAGGCGGCAGGTTCCCCAACATTCACCATCATGGTTTTCCAAAAAATGAGCCAATTTGAATCCTGACTGGCCGTTACTGCAGTTTTTGCACTATCAGACCAACGGACCAAGCCATTATTAAGCAAAACGAAGGTCAATCCTCCGAATAATACAATCAAAGCCACATAAAAGAGTAAAATCTTCCACTTGTTTTTCTTCATGTATGTTCAATCTGATATTATTTAAGGCTACAGTACACCTGTCAATTGCAAATGTAAGAAATTTCCTGTTTTTAGAAAGAATTTTTGCTTTACCTTTGTTCTACTAATCCCGATTATTCGGCAAAAACCAATCATCATGTCCGTACATCAAGAAGATTCCCGAAAAGTAACGACCCATCGTCTTATAGAAATGAAACAGCGGGGCGAAAAAATTGCCATGTTGACCGCCTACGACTATTCCATGGGCAAGCTCATCGACCAGGCAGGTATGGACATCATCCTGGTGGGCGATTCAGCCTCCAACGTCATTGCCGGCAACATCACCACCCTTCCCATCACGCTCGATCAGATGATTTATCATGGCAAATCCGTGGTCCGCGCCGTGAGTCGGGCACTCGTTGTGGTGGACATGCCTTTCGGAACTTGTTCCGGAAATCCGTTGGAATCTCTGAAAGATGCCATCCGAATCATGAAAGAAACCGGTGCGGACGCTCTCAAGATAGAGGGTGGCAAGGAAATCATCGCCGACATCAAGAAAATCATCGATGCAGGCCTTCCCGTGATGGGCCACCTGGGACTCATGCCGCAGTCCATCAACAAATACGGCACCTACACAGTTCGTGCCCGAGATGAAGCCGAAGCCAAGAAATTGCTGGAAGATGCCCATTTGCTGCAGGAAGTCGGTTGTTTTGCCATCGTCCTTGAAAAAATCCCGGCTTTTGTCGGAGCCAAAATCGCCAAAGAACTCGACATTCCCATCATCGGCATCGGTGCAGGCAACGGTGTGGACGGTCAGGTGTTGGTCATGCACGACATGCTGGGCATCACCCAGGAATTCTCCCCGCGTTTCCTTCGACGCTATGCCAACCTGCAGGAAACTATTATCCATTCCGTCAACGATTATGTTAAGGACGTTAAAAGTCGCGATTTCCCCAACGATCAGGAACAATACTGAATTTAAGGAATGGACTCAGATTCCGCCCCCAGGAGCAGGAATTTTCCCAAAGCGATAAATTATTCCATCATACTTGCACATATATAAAATCATCTATATATTTGCCAATGGAAACTATTTACAAAATAAAATATATGAAACGGAGAATACTTCTTTCAATATTGTTCATTTTATGCCTTGGAATTCAGGCTCAAATTTTGGAACCCATTCATTGGGACATTCGTCTGAAACCCGTCAATATTACAGATTATCAGGTTGTTTACCATGCAACCATTGATGAAGGCTGGCACCTATACAATATGAATCTGCCGGAAGGTGGCCCAGTCTCCACTTCGTTCGAATACGAAATCAAACAAGGTGTTTCACTGAATGGAAAAGTAACCGCCACCAGCGAGCCTGTCACCAAAAAGGACGTAATCTTTGACATGGTATTGAGCTGGTTTGTCCGCGACGCCGTCTTTATTCAGAAAATCAAAGTGACCAATGTCCAAACGTTTCATTTCAAAGGGCACGTCCAATTCATGGCTTGCAACGACGAAAGCTGCCTTCCTCCCTCTCCTTTCGATTTTGAATTCAGTACCCGCGATTTGGCAAAAAAGGCTGAAAGTAGTGCCAAACCTGTTGAAAGTACTTCCAAACTTGCTGAAAATGCATCAACTGAAAATAACACCTCTGCAGCAACCGTTCAACCCATTGCTGCGATTTCCGCCGATACTTTAAAAAACACGGCTGAATTAACCAATAATCCCCTCTGGAAGCCGGTCATAGATCAATTGACCCTCCTAAACAGCGACGAAACATCCCAAAAACACGGTACCTCTTGGTGGTTTTTGCTGTTATCCGGATTCCTCGGCGGTTTGCTGGCGCTTCTGACACCCTGCGTCTGGCCCATCATTCCCATGACCGTCAGCTTCTTCCTGAAACGCAACAAAAACCGTAAGAAAGCGGTCCGTGAAGCCTTTCTTTATGGACTTTCCATCATCGTCATTTACTTGATCCTGGGTATCGGCATCACCCTGCTGTTCGGTGCCAGCGCCTTGAACAGCCTGTCCACCAACGCCTTCTTCAACCTCTTGTTTTTCGCCTTGCTCGTCGTGTTCGCCATCTCCTTTTTTGGTGCCTTCGAGATGGTTTTGCCTTCTTCCTGGACCAACAAAATGGATCAAAAGGCCGATTCCACTTCTGGTTTGCTCAGCATCTTCTTTATGGCATTCACATTGGCACTGGTATCCTTTTCCTGCACCGGCCCCATCATCGGAACGTTGCTGGTACAAGCCGCCACGACAGGATCCGTAGCCGGTCCGGCATTGGGCATGTTTGGTTTCGCCACCGCCTTGGCTATCCCGTTTGCCCTGTTCGCACTCTTCCCCAACTGGCTGCAGCGCATGCCCAAATCTGGCGGCTGGTTGCAAACCGTCAAAGTCGTCCTCGGCTTTCTGGAACTGGCTTTCGCCCTCAAATTTCTTTCGGTGGCCGACCTCGCTTATGGTTGGGGCATCCTGAGCCGTCAGACCTTCCTGATTCTTTGGATTATCCTCTTTGGCATTATGGGCTTGTGGCTCATCTTTAAAGTGAAGAAATTCAGCCCTGTACGTCTTGTTTTAGGCCTTGTGTCACTGGCTTTCACTGCTTGGATGGTGACCGGACTGTGGGGTGCTCCGCTTCGCTCCATCAGTGCCTTTGCCCCCCCTGCCACCGCTAAGGACAGCAAACTCTTTAAGCAACAAGTACATGCCGCTTTCATGGATTACGAAGCCGGAATGGCTTTTGCCGCCGTCCACCACAAGCCCATCTTGATCGACTTTTCAGGATACGGCTGCGTGAATTGCCGCAAAATGGAGAACTCCGTCTGGCAAGACGAGCAGGTCAAAAACATTCTGCTGAACGATTATGTCCTCATCACCCTGATGGTGGATGACAAAACCACACTACCCAAACCTATTGACATTGTTGAAAACGGCAAAAACCGCACGTTGCATACCATCGGCGACAAATGGAGCTACCTGCAGCGCCACAAGTTTGGCGCCAACGCCCAGCCCTATTATGTACTATTGGACAATGACGCCAATCTTTTAGGTCCGAGCCGTGCGTACGACGAAGACACGAAAGCCTATATTCAATTCCTGAATGCAGGCTTGAAAACCTACGCCAGTAAATAAGGTTTATTGTTCCCCGTAACTGGGATTCGCCCGCGCCCAGCGTTTCATAAGGCTTGGGAATTAAGGAAAGTGAAATCAAAAATACTAATAAATTCCCATGCCTTAATGAAGGGAAATTCAAAATATTTTATGTTTCTTTGTATCAATCATAATCGGCTTTTAATCGGCTTTCAGCCTACTATTATCCTTAATCAAAGCACCGACACAAATGGAAACCAAAAAATTTCTCCTCACCGAAAAAGACATCCCCACGCAATGGTACAACATTTGTGCCGACATGAAGAACAAGCCGGCACTTCCCTTGCACCCCGGAACCCGCCAGCCACTGACCGTGCCAGACTTGGCCCCGATTTTTGCGGAAGAACTCTGCAAGCAGGAATTGAACATGACGGACACCTATATAGATATCCCCGACGAAGTTCGCAACGTTTATCGGAACTACCGCCCCACCCCCCTGGTTCGCGCCTTCGGCCTGGAAAAAGCACTGGATACTCCTGCCCATATTTATTTTAAGAATGAAAGCGTCAGCCCGGTTGGTTCACACAAACTGAATTCAGCCATTCCGCAGGCCTATTACAATAAAAAACAAGGCATCACCAACCTGGTCACCGAAACCGGTGCCGGTCAATGGGGAGCCGCCCTTTCCTACGCTTGTCAGTTCTTTGGACTGGAACTTGCCGTCTATATGGTGAAGATCAGCTACGAACAGAAACCCTATCGCCGCTCCATCATGCAGAGTTACGGCGCCACGGTCATTGCCTCTCCGTCCATGTCCACCCGCGCCGGCAAAGACATCATCACCAAACACCCGAATTATCAGGGAAGCCTGGGCACCGCCATTTCGGAAGCCATCGAACTGGCCACCACTACCCCCAATTGCCGCTACGCCTTGGGCAGTGTGCTCAACCACGTTTCCCTGCACCAGACCGTTATCGGTCAGGAAGCCAAAAAGCAGATGGAAATGGCCGGCGAATACCCCGATATCGTGATCGGTTGCTTCGGCGGAGGATCCAATTTCAGCGGCTTGGCTTTCCCCTTCATGCAGGATACCCTGACCAAAGGCACCAAAACCCGCTACATCGCTGCCGAACCCTCTTCCTGCCCCAAACTGACCCGTGGCAAACTGCTCTACGATTTCGGAGACGAAGCCGGATACACTCCACTTTTGCGCATGTACACCCTCGGTCACAATTTCGCACCCGCACACATTCATGCAGGCGGTCTGCGTTACCACGGTGCTGGCACCATCGTCAGCCAACTCATGGAAGACAAGCTCATGGAAGCCGTTGACATCCAACAACTGGACAGCTTCGCAGCCGCCATGACCTTTGCCAAATCCGAAGGCATCATTCCTGCTCCCGAATCCGCCCACGCCATTGCTTCCGCCATTCAGGAAGCTCTCAAATGCAAGGAAGATGGTATTGGCAAGACCATTCTGTTCAACCTTTCAGGACACGGTCTCATTGACATGACTGCCTACGACAGCTACTTGTCTGATGATCTGGAGAACTACGACCTTTCCCAGGAAGAAATCGACAAAAATCTGGAACCCGTCATCAACATGCAATAAAACGTGAAAGTCCTTGTTCAACACATTGAAAACCTCCTCCCCGAGCACGACTGCGTCGTCGTGCCTGGGTTGGGTGGTTTCGTACAGAACGAGGTACAGGCACGCATTCAACCGGGAGCACGGCTTTTTTATCCTGCCTCCAAGGAAATCGGTTTCAATCACCGGCTTAAATTCAACGACGGTCTACTGGCTCAATCCTATCAGGAGACCAACGGTTTGAGCTTTGAAGAAGCCAATGCCGAGATCCAGAAAGCTGTTCAGGAAATCCAGGAAAAGCTGGAAGCCGGCAAATTCATTCGTCTGGGACGCACAGGCACGCTGTTCATGATCGATCAACAACTCATTTTCCGCCCCGACCATCACAACCATTTTTATCCGGAAGCCTACGGACTCACGCCGTTCGCCTTCCCCTTACTGAACAAACTCGTTGCTTCAGAAGAAAAGGTTGACGCTCCTGCTCTTGTGCATGAAAAAGAAATAGTGAAAGACAAGGTTCAGGCAAAAGCAGCACCGGAAACATCCAGGGACGAATTCATTCATATTCGTTTAAGCCGGAGTCGCGTACGTCAATTGGTTGTCGGAGTGGCCGTATTTCTGTTTTTAGTGTTGTTTTCCAAGCCTGCCGGAAAACCTTCCGGGAACCAGGAAGCCGGCATGATGCACAATTACTTGTCTGCACCGTCACACGTCACTCCAATTATTGTAAATGCCGAAACAGAACCCGTTGCAGCCCTTCCTAATAAAGACTCCTCGATGAATCCTTCTGATACTCACGCCGCCGTTCCGGCGCCAGGTATCCAAACGAACAAGGCAAACCGGGCTTCCAAAGAAGTTGCAATAACAAATCCTCAAGGTTATTACATCATAGTCAGCGCCTTTTTCAAAAGAAAAACCGCTCAACGCTGGATAAGGGAACATGAGGGCGAAACATTTATTAAAGATGCAGGTATCGTCCTAGGTGATGGCCACGCCAGAGTTTACGTTAAAAACTGCACCAACCAAGAGGAAGCTACCAATTTCCTTAACGAGTTTACCTCCAGCCATTCGGAATATGCCTCTGCATGGATCTATTCCGCCAAAAACGACTGAAAAAAGTCGTTCCAGACCCAAATTCTTCCAAATATTCTTTTTACCTTTGTGCCCGCTTAATGCAAGTACATTTATAAATTCAATTCAAACAAATGGCAACTAAAATCAGATTGCAAAGACACGGCCGCAAAGGGTATGCATTTTACCACGTTGTAGTCACAGACAGCAGGGCACCACGAGATGGTAAATTTATTGAGAGATTAGGTTCGTACAACCCGAACACAAATCCTGC
>Ga0209125_1001270_pt1 | contig 24634 bp, 16 predicted proteins | sample BarGraIncub1131A_FD_184503 | JGI IMG/M metagenome (GOLD analysis project Ga0209125, IMG submission 184503) | Arctic peat soil microbial communities from Barrow, Alaska - Barrow Graham LP Incubations 11-31A (SPAdes) (version 2) | ecosystem: Environmental > Terrestrial > Soil > Wetlands > Peat... | reverse complement strand
CACCTTCGCCCCGGATCAGGAAGTCGAAAATCCGCCCGTCAAGAAGGCCGGTCGGGTTTGCCGTGGGCTCCGCCCCGCCGGCGCAGAGGATCAGGGCGGGGGAATTCAGGCGCAGTAGCGCCGCGACGGCCAGGGCATGGTCGCGGCTCCAGACGTAGACGGAGAAGGCCACCAGGTCGGGTCGCAGCTTCAGGATCGCCTCGGCGCAGGCCTCTGGTGTGTCATCCAGGAAAAAATCGGCCAGGTCGATCCGCAGGGCACCAGCGAGTTCCTGGTCCGCCAGCAGGGACTCCTTCAGGAAGGCGCAGGCAAGCGGTACCGCCTGCGGGGAGCGCTGGGGGTGAATGGAAACCAGGGATATTCTCATGAGTTTAGCGGGCGGGCTTTCAGGTGGGGCTTACCCCCCTCGATAACGACGACAAACTCGACGTCGCTGCAGCGGTGCTTTTCCATCAGGGCGGGTTTCTGACGCGCTATGGCGGCGGCGATCCTTTCCCTGGAGAGGTTCTCGACCGGGAGGTTGCAGGCCTCGCTCGCGGCGCGGTACTCCTGGAAAATCCGCTCCAGTGAACCCTTTGGCGCCCCGGCGGCGGCTGGTGGAGTCCGTTCCCCGCCTTGTGGCGGCGTAAGCGACCGCTTGAAGCGGTCCCTTTTGAACTTCCCCTCCTCGATCAGGCGGTTGATGCGGGTCCACTTCTGCCGGTGCACCGAGAGGGTCGCGACCAGGGAGTTGTACTTGAATTTCTGCATGGTGTTGGGGATGTTCACGTTCTGGTAGCGCCTGGCGCAGCGCTCCACCTCCTCAAGCAGCTGCAGCGGTTCCCTCTTTTCGATGCCGAAGAAGTACTGCTCGTACCTGATGATGAGATCGCGCAGGTCGCGTTCCAAGCGTGCTATGTCCTCGGGGAAACCCATGTACCCTCCAACGCGACTATAACGGGAAGTCTCGGTTGTGTAAATGGTAAAAAAGAGGGGCAATTGACGGTTTGAAAAAGTTAACAGCTTGACGATTACGGCTATTGTTGGCAAGATAGGAAATTTCGAGGCAATTGAGCAAGGAGAGTGCGAGATGACGATGATTTCCGCTGTGGTGCTGGCCGCCGGCATGGGGACCAGGATGAAGTCCGGTCTGGTCAAGGTGATGCATCCGCTGGCCGGCCCTCCGATGATCGCCTGGCCGGTTGACGCCGCCTTCGAGGCGGGTGTTGCCGGGTGCGTGCTTGTGGTCGGGCACCAAGAGGAGAAGCTGCGCGGCTATTTTGCCGGCAGGGAAGAGGTCTCCTTCGCCCTGCAGACCGAACAACTTGGAACCGGCCACGCGGTGCTCTGTGCCATGCCGGCTCTTCCCGGCTCCACGCGCACCGTGCTCATCCTCTGCGGGGACACGCCGCTCATCACGGCCGGGACGCTGCGCGCCATGCTGCGGGCCCATGAGGCAAGCGGCGCCGCGCTCACCGTCATGACCGCTACCCTTTCGGAGCCTTTTGGCTATGGCAGGATCATCAAGGGAGCGGACGGGAAGGTCCTGGGAATCACCGAGGAAAAGGACGCCTCCCCCGGGGAGCGTGCCATCAGCGAGGTGAACGCCGGAGTTTACTGCGCGGACCGGGCCTTTCTCGAGGCGGCGCTGGCGGGTCTGGGCAACGACAACGCCCAGGGGGAGTATTATCTGACCGACGTGGTGCGGCGGGCGGCGTCCCTGGGACTCGCCTGTTTGGGCTTTCCGGTCGCGGACCCCGAGGAGATCACCGGAGTGAACGACCGGGTGCAGCTCGCCGAAGCGGGCAGGGTGCTGCGCGGCCGGATCAACCGCGCGCTTATGCTCTCAGGCGTCACCATGACCGATCCGCAGGCGGTCTATGTCGACCGCGGCGTGCGCATCGGGCGTGACAGCGCGATCCAGCCCGGCGCGGCAATCCTCGGCGAGACGGTCATCGGTGAGCGCTGCCAGATCGGCCGGGGGGCGCTGATCAGCTCCTGCACGGTGGGGGACGATGTCGTGGTCAAGGCGGGGAGCGTCATGGAGCAGGCGATCGTGCGCGAGGAAGTTGCCATTGGCCCGATGGCACATCTGCGACCGGGTACCGAGTTGTCGGCGCAGGTGAAGATAGGGAATTTCGTCGAGACCAAGAAGGTATTCATGGGTGAGGGATCCAAGGCATCCCATCTTACCTACCTGGGCGATGCCACCATCGGTCGGAACGTGAACATCGGTTGCGGCACCATCACCTGCAACTACGACGGAGTCAACAAGCACCAGACCATCATAGAGGACGAGGTATTCGTGGGAAGCGACGTGCAGCTGGTGGCGCCGGTCAGGGTCGGGAGGAATTCCCTGATAGCCGCCGGGACCACGGTGACCAAGGACGTTCCCGCCGACTCGCTCGCCATCGCGCGCTCCCCCCAGGTGAACAAGGAAGGGTGGAAGCTGAGGAAGAAATAAAAACCGTTCTAGGTTCGACGTTCCAGGTTCTAGGTTTGAAACGTAGAACGTAGAACGTAGAACGGATTTTAAGGGAGTCAATCATGTGCGGAATCGTTGGATATACCGGGCGCCAGGATGCCATCGCCATCATTATCGAGGGGCTGAGAAAGCTTGAGTACCGCGGGTACGACTCCGCCGGGATCTGCACCATAACCGGCGGCAAGGCGGCCATCAGGCGCAGCGAAGGGAAGCTCGTGAACCTGGAGCGACTGCTGCAGGCCGAGCCGATCAGCGGCACGGTCGGGATCGGGCATACCCGCTGGGCCACTCACGGCAGGCCCTCCGAGATCAACGCCCATCCGCACCAGGCAGGCTCCATCGTGGTGGTGCATAACGGCATCATCGAGAACTACCTGCAGCTGCGCGACGAGTTGAAGGCGGCGGGGCACACCTTCAAGAGCGAGACCGATACCGAGGTGATCGCCCACCTGGTGGAGGAGAGGCTCAAGGTCACCGGCAGTTTCGAGACCGCGGTGCGCGAGGCGCTTTCCGTGGTCAAGGGGGCCTATGCGCTCTGCATCCTGTGCGAAAAGGAGCCCGATGTCCTGATCGCCGCGAAGCTGGGCGCCCCGATGGTGGTAGGGCTCGGCGAGGGGGAGTATTTCATCGCCTCCGACATCCCCGCGATTCTGTCCCATACCCGCTCCATGATCTTCATGGAGGATGGGGAAATAGCCCTCTTCAAGGGAGGCGCGGTCTCCTTCAGTTCGATCGATGGTGAGCCGCTGCAGAAGACACCGCGCCATATCGACTGGTCGCCGCACATGGCGGAGAAGGGGGGCTACCGGCACTTCATGCTGAAGGAGATCTTCGAGCAGCCGCGCGCCGTCAGGGATACCATCGCCGGAAGGCTTAAGGAGGAGGAAGGGGATGTCTACCTGGAAGACCTCTCCATGACCGATGCCGAGTTGAAGGGGGTGGGAAGGATCTGCATCATCGCCTGCGGCACCTCCTGGCACGCGGCGCTGGTGGGGAAATTCCTGATCGAGGAGCACTGCCGCCTGCCGGTGGAGGTGGACATCGCCTCGGAATTCCGCTACCGGAACCCCGTGGTCGACGAGAAGACCCTGGTCATACTGATCTCCCAGTCCGGCGAGACGGCGGATACCCTGGCCGCCATGCGCGAGGCGAGAAGGAGAGGCGGAAAATGCGTCGCCATCTGCAACGTGGTGGATTCCTCCATCGCCCGTGAGGCGGACGGCGTGATCTATACCCATGCCGGACCCGAGATCGGGGTCGCCTCGACCAAGGCGTTCGTCACCCAGTTGGTCGCTCTCTATCTCTTCACCATAAGGCTGGGCCGCTCCCGCGGGAGCATGGGTCGTGCGGAGGGGAGGGGGCTGATCGCTTCCCTGGTCAGGGTGCCCGGGCTCATGGAGGAGACCCTGAAGCTGAACGATCAGGTGGAGAAGGTGGCCCGCAACTACATGGCGGCGCGCGACTTCCTGTATCTGGGGCGCGGCATGAACTACCCGATCGCCCTGGAGGGCGCGCTGAAGCTGAAGGAGATCTCCTACATCCATGCGGAAGGGTACCCGGCCGGAGAGATGAAGCACGGGCCGATTGCGCTCATCGATGAGCATATGCCGGTGGTCGTGCTGGTACCCAAGGGGGCCAACTACGAGAAGGTCTGCTCCAACATGGAGGAGGTGATCGCCCGGGGCGGGCGAGTCATCGCCGTCTGCTCGGCGGGGGATATCGAGGTGAGGGACAAGGTGGAGGTGGCGCTGGAGATCCCGATCGACGGCGAGGAGGTGAACCCGATCCTTCTTTCCATCCCGATGCAGCTGCTGGCTTACCACATAGCGGTGTTGAAGGGGACCGACGTGGACCAGCCGAGAAACCTCGCCAAGAGCGTCACGGTGGAGTAGGCGGGATGGACGCGCATCACGTGAATAGAGACGCTACCTGGGGGCTGTCGGACTTTCCGTATTCATTGAAAAAGCATGCACCGGGTTTACAGAAAACGGTTCATTGCTAATACGGCCTTGGTCCGACAGGCCCCTTGATTAAAACAGCCGTCACTGCAGGCGAACGGGCCCGTACTTTACCCCGCAGCGAAAACAGCAACCTGATTTGATATTGCTCTTGAAGCGTTCGGTTTCCTTGTCTCGGGCTGAACGCCGATTACCTCCCACCGATCCACCTCATCAGCAGGCAATTTTATCGGCCGGGGATTTCATCAGCTTTCGCAGTTTCTGGAGCGACTTGGCCTCGATCTGGCGTATCCTCTCCCGGGTAACCCCGAAGCTTTGCCCTATGGTGTCAAGGGTCTGTGGTTCATTGTCATCCAGGCCGAACCGCAGCGTCAGGATCCGTTTCTCGGCCTCGGAGAAGGTCTCCAAGAATTCGGATACCAGCTCATATTCGCTCAGCACCTCGATCTGGTCCACCGGGGAAACATTCGAGGTGTCCTCGATGGTGTCCATGAGGGAATAATCGCTGTCATCCCCCATGGGCCGATCGATGGAATAGGTCTTTTTCAGGAGTACCATCAGCTTGCGGACCTGGCTTTCATCAACCTCCATGGAATCCGCGATCTCCCCAAGCGTCGGCTCGCGGTTCATCAGCTTGCGGAACTCATGGGATACCCTTTGCATCTTGCCAAGGTTTTCCGCCACGTGTACCGGAAGCCTGATGGTGCGCGACTGATTCATCAGGGCCCGCTCGACGGTCTGCCTGATCCACCAGGTGGCGTAGGTGGAGAAGCGGCACTCCTTGGAGAGCTTGAAGCGCTCCACCGCCTTGATGAGCCCTAAATTCCCTTCCTCTATCAGGTCCAGCAGCGGAAGACCGCGGTTCATGTAGCGCTTGGCGATTTTCACCACGAGCCGCAGGTTGGAGACGATCATCCGTTCGCGGGCAGCGTTGTCCCCCAGGTCGATCCTGGCCGCCAGCTCCCTTTCCTCCTCCGCGGTCAGAAGTTTCGTCTTCTGGATATCACGCAGGTACAGCTTGATGGCGTCGTCGAAATACTCGACGACCGCCGGCTTGACCTCTTTTTCATCTTCGGGCGGCTCATCAGAGCCATCGTCCTCCACAAGCTCCAATACATCCGGCTCCTTCTCCTCATCAAGGTTAAGGAGAGCATCGCCATCCAGTAAACTTTCGGGGTTTTCCATAAAAGATCCTCGGTAACAACTGGATTTATACTTCTGGTCGAGAATATACAATAACCACGTCAGATTAGTCAATGTTCGTAATGAGTCAATTCATATGAGATAAGGACCCGGGAGCCTCCTGTGGCAGCTGGCCTAAGGGTGTACCACATTGAGGGAATAAGCCGTATAGGGGCTTAAAACATATAATGGCGCTCAGGTCCGGGAGTCGAACAGTGCCAAGTCAGGAGTAATTTTTTTTGCATCTAAGGTCTCCGGCCAATAATTACTTTCGGGATAACTGGATGGAAAAGGAAGAGCGGTGCAAGACCGGGACCGTCGGGGGGCAGCTCGGCAAAGTCCTGGTCCGGAGCCCGAACCGCATTATCTCCTTGATATCTTGAGCACTGCGAGTGTAAATTAGAGTGCTGCTATCTCATTTTCGCGTTTTCATGGAGGATTCCGATCACGATACCCCAGCTGCTAATCTTTACCCTTGACGAGCAGCGCTACGCGCTGCGCCTCGATGCCGTGGAAAGAGTCGTCAGGGCGGCGGCAATAACCCCCCTTCCCAAGGCCCCGGAAATCGTACTCGGCGTCCTCGATCTCCAGGGGCAGGTGATTCCCGTCATCAACCTGAGGAAACGGTTCCGGCTCCCCGAGCTGGAACTGCGCACCTCGGACCAGTTCGTCATCGCAAAGGCCAAGCTCCTCACGGTGGCGTTGCTGGTGGATGGCGCCGAGAGCGTCCTGGAGGGCTCCGGCGAGGCGGTCATCCCGCCGGAGGAGATCCTGTCCGGGATGGGCTACTTGGAGGGGGTGACCAGAACCGAGGACGGCCTGGTGCTGATCCACGATCTGGCGAGCCTGCTCTTTCCCGAGGAGGAAAAACTCCTGGCGCGGGCGCTGCAACAGCGCGAAGGGTAATGCATGGGGCAAACGCACGGCACGCTGCCACTCTTCGCCAGATTCCTGGCAAGGAGCATGGGGCTCCATTTCACCCCGGAGCGTTTTCCCGAACTGGAACGGAAGATGAGCGCCGTCGCGCGGGACGCGGGGTATGCCAAGGTCGAGCAGTACCTGCTCTGGCTCATGTCGGCGCCGCTCACCCGGGAGCAGTTGGATACCCTGGCCGGCGCCCTCACCATCGGCGAGACCTATTTCCTGCGTGATCCGAGGAGCTACCGGGTCCTGGAGGAACAGCTGCTCCCCGAGTTGGTCGCCCGCCGGCGCGCCACGGACAAGTCCCTAAGGATCTGGAGCGCCGGCTGCTCCTCGGGGGAGGAACCATATTCCATCGCGATCCTCCTGAGCCGGCTCATTCCCGACCTTGCCGGCTGGAACATCTCGCTTGTTGCAACCGACATCAACCCGCAGGCGCTGGAACGCGGGCGCCTGGGTGTCTACGGCAAATGGTCATTCCGCAACGCTCCCCCCTGGCTCATGGACTACTTCACGAGATGCAAGGACGGGCGCTTCGAGATCATCCCGCGGATACGGACCATGGTGCGGTTTGACCATCTGAACCTCGCCGACGACGGGACCGCGCCGGCGTGCCTCGGCACGGATGCCGTTGACATCATCTTCTGCCGCAATGTGATGCTCTATTTCAATCCGGCGCAGATAGAACGTACCATGGCGAGGTTCTACAAGGCTCTGGGCGACAAGGGATCGCTCTTCGTCGGTCCGACCGAAGTCGACCAGCGCTTCCTGAACGGTTTCACCTGCCGGCACTATGAAGGGACCTTCATCTTCAGGAAGGGGTTCCAAGAGAACGGGGCCGGAACAGGGGCCGGGTCCCAGGTCCCGCCGCACTTCCCGTCGGCTGAAACGGATCTCCCCCCGGTCCGGTTCGTTCAACCGCCGGCGGTGGCGCCCCAGGCGATCGCGCCACTGGAGCCTCGCGCCGAAGGCGCTTCCCGGGACGCGGGTCACGGAACCGGCGAGCAGTCTCCGGCCGCGGCGAACGGCTATCCGGAGGCCCTTGCCCTGTACCGGGCGGGCCGCTACGAGCAGGCGGCCGACAGGGTGCGGCGCGCCCTGGATGCCGGGCCGCAAAGCGCCGATACCCTGGCACTGGGAGCCAGGGCCTATGCCAACCTCGCCAGGTTTTCCGAGGCGCGGGAGTTTTGCGAGCAGGCGATCGCCGCGGACCGGCTGAGCGCCCAGAACCATTACCTGCTCTCCATCATACTGGAGCAGCAGGGGGATGCCGCGGGCGCCGCCACCTCACTGAAACACGCACTCTTCGTGGACCACGATTACCTGCTCGCCTATTTCGCCCTCGGCAACCTCTGCCGGCAGGCGGGGGACGAGGAGGAATCGGAACGAAATTATGCCAATGCCCTGCGCCTTTTGGAAAAACGGGACCCCCACGAGGTACTTCCCGAGGCGGAGGGGATGACGGCGGGACGCTTGGCGCAGATGATCCGCGCCATGACGACGGGAAGGAGCGAGCATGGAAGAGATTGAGCCCACGGGCATCGGGGAGCAGGCCGGCACAGACTGGCCTTCCCTGCGCAAGCGCCAGCAGGCGGCAAACGCGGCGGCTCTGGAAGAGCGGTCCCTGAGCCCCGAGGCGGCGCGTGGGGTCCTGAAGGCGCGCGCGGCCCTCCTCGCCCAGCGGCCGGCGCAGGACGCGGACCAAGGGGTGCGGCTCGACTGCCTGGAGTTCCTGCTTTCGGGCGAGCGCCACGCCATGGAGATGTCGTTCATCTCCCAGACCCTGCCGCTTTCCGACTTCACGCCGCTCTTCTGCACCCCGCCCTTCGTGCTCGGCATCACCAACCTGCGCGGCAGGATCGTGCCGATCGTCGACCTGAGGCGCTTCTTCGAGCTCCCGGCGCTGGGTCTTGGCGACCTGAACAGGGTGGTCGTGGTAAGTAACGGGAGCATGGAGTTGGGGGTACTGGTTGACAGCATCGTCGGCATGAGATCGATCCCGCTGCGGGACCTGCAGCCCCCCCCCGCGGCTCTCACCGGCATCCGGGAGGAGTTCCTGGCCGGCGTGACGGCCGACCGGCTAGCCCTCCTGGACATGGGGAAAATCCTCGCCGACAAAAGGATCGTGGTCCACGAAGAGGTGTCGTAAGTCGTCTGTTATCGAGGCAGTCCGTTCACCATTGCACCAGGCTCATGCAGATCATCATTCCATATAATCCGGGGGTTCCATGCTGAATAATCACAAAATCAGGTCCAGATTGATCGCGGGCTTCGGTGTAGTCGTCCTCTTTCTCGTCCTCGTCGGGGCGATATCCCTGAAGAACCTGGCGGCGCAGAGGGACCTGCTGACGGAGTTCTACGATCACCCCTTCACGGCGACCAGCGCGATCAACAACGTTCAGGTGCAGATCCTCAAGATGCACCGGAGCGTGAAGGACCTGGTACTCTACGCGGGCGACCGGCAGGAACTGGAAAACGCGCTTCGGGATATCGACGCCTCGGAACAGATCGCGTACCGGGAACTCGCCGTGGCACGGGCCGGTTTTACCGGCGACAAGTCCAAGATCGACCGGATCAGGGAGTTGATTGACCAGTGGAAGCCGGTACGCGCCAGGACCGTCGAGCTGGTAAGGCAGAACAGGGTGCCGGAGGCGATCGCGCACCACAAGAACTTCGCCAGGGGCATGGTATCCAGGATCGATACCGAGGTGAACGATGTGCTGAAATTCTCCACGGACCGGGCGCAAAATTTCCTCAAGGAATCGCAGGCAAGCGAGCGCTGGACCTTCGCCGTCATGGCGCTCTTGGTCGTCGGCGCCGCGCTTCTTGCCGTTGTCACGGCGCTCGTCATCACCTCGTCCATCGTCAGGCCGCTCAAGGCCGCGGTCGACGCGGCGGACCGGCTCGCTTCCGGCGACGTCTCCGTCGAGATAGGGAGCGATGCCAAGGACGAAATCGGGCAGCTGCTGCGCGCCATGGGGAAGATGGTCCAGTCGCTTCGGCGCATGGGAGAAAACGCCAACCGGATCGCCCTGGGAGACCTGGAGGTGGATGTGGTGCCGAACTCGGATCGGGACGTCTTCGGCATCGCCATGCGGAACATGGTCGTCTCGCTGAAGCGGCTTGCCGCCAGCGCGGACCGGATCGCGGCGGGGGATCTCACCGTCGAGGTGCTCCCCGCCTCGCACAAGGACCAGCTCGGCAATTCCTTCGCGGCGATGGCAAAAAACATGAGGGAGCTGAACCTGGAGATCCGCGAGGTGGTGAACGTGCTCGCCTCGTCGGCCGGAGAGATCATGACGACGGTGAGCGAACTCTCCTCGAGTTCGGCCCAGACCGCTTCCTCGATCAGCGAGACCAACGCGACGGTCCAGGAGGTCCGGCAGACCACCGACCTGGCGTCGCAGAAGTCGAAGCAGGTCTACGAGAGCTCGCAAAGATCGGTGCAGGTCGCCCAGACCGGAAGTGCGTCGGTCGAGCAGGCGATCGGCGGCATGCGGGGGATCGACGAGAGGATGGGCTTCATCGCAGAGCGGATCGTCAACCTGAGCGAACAGAGCCAGGCGATCGGCGAAATCATCGCCACGGTCAACGACCTGGCCGAGCAGTCCAACCTGCTCGCCGTGAACGCCGCCATAGAAGCGGCCAAGGCCGGGGAGCACGGCAAGGGTTTCGCCGTGGTGGCTCAGGAGGTGAAGAACCTGGCGACCCAGTCCAAGCAGGCGACCGCCCAGGTGCGCGGCATCCTCGGCGTCATCCAGAAGGCGACCACGGCCGCGGTGCTGGCGACCGAGCAGGGGAGCAAGGCCGTGGAGGCGGGGGTCAAGCAGTCGAGCGAGGCGGGCGAGGCTATCCGCCTGCTCGCCGCGAGCATCGAGGTATCCTCCAACGCCACCCTGCAGATCGTCACCTCCACCCAGGAACAGGCGATCGGCATGGACCAGATCGCCATCGCCATCCAGAGCATCAACCAGGCGAGCGGCCAGAACGTGGAGGGGTCGCGCCAGATCGAGTCCGCGGCGCGCAGCCTCTACGAGCTGAACCAGAAGCTCCAGCAGCTGGTGAGCCGGTACCGGGTGGCATGAGGGGCGCTTTGATCCGACATGACGCCGGCAAGGCCCCCGGTGGCGCCCGGAAAGGCGGCAGCCGGCATGGTTGACAGCGAGGAATTGCTCAAAGAGCTGATGGAGACCTTCCGGCCCGAGGCCAAGGAGCACATCGGCGCGCTCTCAAGCCTGCTGATCGCGCTGGAAAACGAGCGGAGGCCCGCCGAGATGAGGGAGCTGGTGGAGAGCATCTTCCGCCGCATGCACACGCTGAAGGGGGCGGCGCATGCGGTGAACCTCCCCGAAGTCGCGCGGAGGTGCCAGGAGCTGGAGAGCCTGCTCGCCGACCTGAAGCGCGGCGACATCCCCCTGGACCTCGACACCTTCGACCGGCTCCACACCGACATCGACGCCCTCTCGGCGCGCATCTTCCCGCCGCCGGTGGCCGGCGCCCCCGAGGGAAAACCGGAAGGTGCGGTTTGCCCCCCCTCCTCCGACGGATCCCGCCTGCCTGTATGGGGGCGGCAAACCGCAGCCGAGCCGAAGGGGCATCCTCAGGGGAGCGCTGACAAGGACGCTCCGAAGCCCCAGGCGGGCGCGCCCGATGCCAGCCGGGCGGCCGAACGCCGCGAGGCAACGGTCGAGAGAACGCCTGCAGTCGAGACCGTCAGGGTTCCCACCCGGCTGCTCGAATCGCTGCTGCTCCAGGCCGAGGAACTCGTCTCGGCAAGGCTTACGACCTCAGTGCTGGTCGAGGAACTGGCGGCGATTGCCGGCGGTCTGACCGGGCGGCGCAATGCCCGCGGCCGGGCGCTCGAGCTGGCCGGCGCGGCGCTCAGGAAACCGGGATCGGACGGGACTGCGGCCAAACTCGCCCTCCTGGTCCAGGAGCTCTGCGAGTCCGAGCGGGTCACCGAGACAGGCATGCGGTCGCTGGAGAAGGGTGCCGAGCGTAGCCTGCGGGGGCTGCGCGCCATGATCGATCCGCTCCTGGAGGACATGAAAAAACTGCACATGCTCCCGTTCGCCACGCTCACCGACCCTTTCTCCAAGGTGATCCGCGACCTGGCGCGCGAGGTCGGCAAGGAGGCCGAACTCACCTGCTCGGGAGGGGAATTCGAGATAGACCGGCGCATCCTCGCCGAGCTGAAGGAGCCCCTGCTGCACATCATCCGCAACGTGATGGACCACGGGATCGAGCGGGCGCCTGAGCGGGCCGAGCGCGGCAAGCCCGCCAGGGGAAGGATCAGCATCGACCTGAAGCTGCAGGATGCCAACCGGGCCGAGCTGGTGATATCCGACGACGGCCGGGGGATCGACCCGGCACTGGTGAAGGTGACGGCGCTCAGGCGCGAGCTCATCACCCCGGAGGCGTCCGAGCACATCGGCGACTCCGAGGCGCTCCAGCTGGTCTTCGAATCGGGGTTTTCCACCAGCCCCATCATCACCAACCTCTCGGGTCGCGGCGTCGGACTCGCCATCGTCCGCGAGTCCCTGGAGAAGCTGGGGGGGCACGTGGCGGTCAGCTCTCGGCCCGGCCGGGGGACCGAGTTCCGCCTGATGCTCCCCCTCTCCTTCGCCCTGATCCGGGGCCTGCAGGTGGAGGCCGGGGGGCGCGCCTGCATCCTTCCCGCGGCGAACGTGGAGTTGACCGCGCGGCTGGCGAGGAGCGAGATCAGGAGCGTGGAAAACCGGGAGACCGTTCTTCTGGACGGCGAGGTGGTCTCCCTGGTGAGCCTCGCACGGGTGCTGGAACTCGGCGACGGCGCCCCGGCGGAGCTGGACGGTTTCCAGCCGGTCGTGCTGCTCCAGGCGGCCGACAAAAGGATCGCCTTCGCGGTGGACCAGGTGGTGGGCGTGCAGGAGGTCCTGGTCAAGCCGCTCGGGAGCCAGCTGTCACGGGTTAGGAACGTCGCCGGGGCGACGGTGCTCGGTAACGGTTGCGTCGTGCCGATCCTCAACATCAACGACCTGATGAGGTCCGCGCTGCTGGGGAGCGCCCGCGGCGTGCTCGGTGCGCAGCCCGCGCCCCGGACCAGGCCGAAGCGGCTCTCGGTGCTGGTGGCGGAGGACTCCATCACCTCGCGGACACTCCTGAAGAACATCCTGGAGTCCTCCGGTTTCCAGGTGGCAACCGCCATCGACGGCGCCGACGCCCTCTCGCAGCTTAAGACCGGGAGCTTCGACATCCTGGTCTCCGACGTGGAGATGCCGCGCATGGACGGTTTTGAACTCACCGCGGCCGTCAGGGGGGAGAGCCGCTTCGCCGGGCTCCCGGTGATCCTGGTGACTGGCCTCGAGTCCCGGGCGGACCGCGAGCGGGGGATCGACGTCGGCGCCAACGCCTACATCGTCAAGAGCAGCTTCGACCAGAGCAGCCTCATCGAAGTGATTCAGAAACTGACCTGAGCTGGGTAAAGGATAGGCATGATCAGACTTCTCGTGGTGGAAGATTCAAAAACCGTCCAGCAAGCGCTGGTGGCGGCCTTCAACGCCGACCCGGAGATCCAGGTGGTCGGCACGGCGGAAAGCGGCGAGAAGGCGGTCAGCCTCGCCCGGAGCCTCGGGCCGGACATCATCACCATGGACATCAACCTGACCGGCATGGACGGTTTCCAGGCGACCCGCGCCATCATGTCCAGCTGCCCGGTTCCCATCGTCATCGTCACCGGCAAGCTGGATCCCCGGGATTCGGAGACCCTGTTCCGGGTCATGGAGGCGGGGGCCCTGATGGTGCTGGCCAAACCGGTCCCGGTGGGGACTCCCGAGCACGCCGAGTCGGTGGCGCGGCTGGTCCAGCACGTAAAGCTGATGTCCGAGATCAAGGTGGTGCGCAGGACCTTTCCGGCTTCCCTGGCGGGAGTAGCCTCCCCGTTCGCTCCCCCGCTCCCGCTTCCCCGGGTCGCGGCGCCGATCAAGGTGGTCGCCATCGGCGCCTCGACCGGGGGGCCGCCGCTCTTGCACCGGATCCTCGGTGCGCTTCCCGTCGATTTCGGCGCGGCGGTGCTGGTGGTTCAGCACATGGCGGACGGATTCACGGAGAACTTCGTGCACTGGCTGAACCAGGGCTCCCCTCTCCCGGTCCGGCTGGCCGTAAGCGGCATGCGGATCTCCCCCGGGCAGGTCTATGTGGCCCCGGACGGTTTTCACATGGAAATGGGGCCGGGCGAATGCATCGCCCTCAGCAAGGCGCCTCCCGAGAACGGTGTGCGCCCCGCGGTCTCCGCCCTGTTTCGATCGGTTGCGCTTCGCTGCGGCAGCCAGGGGGCCGGGGTGCTTTTGACCGGCATGGGAAGTGACGGGGCGCAGGGGCTGAAGGCGCTCAGGGACCTGGGCGCCATCACCATCGCCCAGGACCGGGAGAGCTCGGTGGTCTTCGGCATGCCGGCCGAGGCGATCCGGCTCAAGGCGGCTCTTTACATCCTCCCCCCCGAGGGAATCATCGAACTGCTGATGCGGCTGGTGAACGCCCGGCGCGCGCCGGGGTTGCCGCCGGCAGCCTAAAGGACAGTCCATGCAACAGCCCGAACCGGCGCAAGCCGCCCAGATTCTCATCGTCGACGACAGCCCGACCCAGGCAAAACGCCTGGAGCAGGTGCTCGCGGCGCAGGGGTACCGAGTCCATGTCTCCCAAAACGGCCGCGAGGCGCTGGACCATATCCTCGCCCACCCCCCGGACTTGATCGTCAGCGACATCCTGATGCCGGAGATGGACGGCTTCGAGCTCTGCCGGCGGGTCAGAAGCGTCGAGGCGGTAAAATGCCTCCCGATCATCCTGCTCACCCACCTGAACGACCCGGCCGACGTCATGCACAGCCTGGAGGCCGGCGCCGATTACTTCATCTCCAAGCCGTACAACAACAGGTTGCTCTTGTCCCGGATCGTCATCGCCCTGGAAAGGAACGGCGCCTGCTACCGGGAGGAGAGCAACGGCCAGGTCACCGTCAGCTATCGCGGCGCGGGCTACGCGATCAACGCCCCTAAGGCGCAGATCATCGACCTGCTCCTCGCCACCTACGAGCTTGCCGCGGAGAAGAACCAGGAACTCCTGAGCGCCCAGCGCTCGCTCTCGGAACTGAACCAGGAGCTGGAAGAGCGGGTGAGGGAGCGCACCGCGGCGCTGGTCGCCGAGACCGCGGAGCGGGTCCAGGCCGTGGAGGAACTGCGCAAGAAGGACGAGATACTGATGCGGCAGAGCCGCCAGGCAGCCCTGGGGGAGATGATCGGGAACATCGCCCACCAGTGGCGGCAGCCGCTCAACGCGGTGGGACTCCTGGTCCAGGACATAGCGCTCTGTTACCAGTACGACAACTTCAGCAAGGAGTACCTCGACTCCAGCACCAAGAAGATCATGCAACTGGTACGGCATATGTCCCAGACCATCGACGACTTCAGGAACTTCTTCACCCCCGACAAGGAAAAGGTCGAGTTCGACCTGGGGAGGACGGTCGCGAAGACGCTGACGCTCGTGGAGGGGAACCTCTCCGACAAGGGGATCCGGGTTCAGGTAAGCGCGGAGGATGCCCCGATCCTCACCGGCCATCCCAACGAGTTTTCCCAGGTGCTGCTTAACATCCTGAATAACGCCATGGATGCCTTCGCGGACCAGCCTAACGCAGACCCCTTCGTTTCGGTGAGGGTCTGCACCGAAAACGGTAGGGCGCTGGTCACCATCGCCGACAACGCGGGGGGCATTCCCGAGGAGATCATCGACAGGATATTCGAGCCGTATTTCACCACCAAGGAGCAGGGGAAGGGGACCGGCATCGGGCTCTACATGTCGAAGAACATCGTGGAAAAAACCATGAACGGCAGTCTCACGGCGCGAAACACCGGCCTGGGCGCTGAATTCAGGATAGAGGTCTAGCATGGAATTAAACCGGGCGGCGGATCCGCCGCTGACACTGCTCTACGTGGAGGACGATTCGATCACCCGGGATGTGGTCTGCACCATGCTGGGGAGAGGATTCCCGGAACTGGTCATCCATAGCGCGGTAAACGGCGCGGAAGGGGCGCAGCGCTTCCTGGAGTTCGAGCCCGATCTGGTGGTCAGCGATCTCAAGATGCCCATCATGAACGGCCTCGAGATGTCGAGGCTGATCCTGGCGCGCCGGAAATCCACCCCGATCATCCTGACCAGCGCCCATTCCGACATCGGCTACCTCATGGAGTCCATCGAGATCGGCATCAGCCGGTACGTGATGAAGCCGATCGACAAGGACAAGCTGTTCGCCGCGGTCGAGGAGGCACTGGTCACGATCAGGCTGAAGAGGGAGCTCAAGGCGCAGCAGGAGTTCAATCGGAAGCTTTCCCGCGCCGTGGAGCAGAGCCCGAACTCCATCGTCATCACCGATCAGGCGGGCCGCATCGAGTACGTGAACCCGAGGTTCAGCGACCTCACCGGCAATGCCGGCCGCGAGGTGCTGGGGCAGAGCCTCTGGGCGCTGCCCCAGATCGGGGAGGAGCTCTGGAGCAGCCTGGACGCGGGCCTTGAGTGGCACGGCGAACTTGACTCGGTGAAAAAGAGCGGCGAGCCGTACAGCGAGTCGAGCTCCATCTCGCCCGTGTTCGACGAGCAGGGGAGCATCACCCACTTCGTGGTGCTGCAGGAGGAGATCACCGAGCGCAGGCGGGCCGCGGCGCAGATCGCCGCGCTGAACCAGCATCTCTCGGCCCGTGCCTGCGAACTGGAGATCGCGGTCCGGGAACTGGAGGCCTTCAATTACACGGTTTCCCACGACCTGCGTACCCCGCTCACCAACATAAACGGCTATTGCCAGCTAATCCTGGATCTCTTCGGAGCGGCGCTGGACGGGCAGTGCAAGGAATTCATCGAGGTCATCTACAGCGAATCGATCGCAATGAACGCCCTGGTCGATACCCTGCTCGGTTTCTCCCGGGTGGCGCGCCAGGAGATAGTCCCGGTCCGGACCGACCTGAGCGAGCTGGCGACCGTGGCGGCGGCCGGGCTTTTGCTGCGGGAGCCCGGACGCGGCATCAGCTTCGAGATAGCGCCGGGGATCAGCGCCTACGGCGACCCGGACCTGCTGCGGGTGGTGCTGGACAACCTTTTGGGCAACGCATGCAAGTACACCGGGAGGAATGAGGATGCCCTGATCCAATTCGGGGTCTGGGAAAACGCCGGAGAGCGGGTCTATTTCGTCCGGGATAACGGCGTCGGTTTCGACATGGCGCTGGCGGGCAGGCTCTTTGGCGCCTTTGAGCGGCTCCACGCGGAGAGCGAATTCAAGGGTTTCGGCATCGGCCTTGCGACGGTGCAGAGGATAATCCAGCGCCACGGCGGCAGGATATGGGCCGAGGCGGCGCTGGAAAAAGGGGCGACCTTCTATTTCACCCTGCCTGGGACAGCAGCCGCCTGACCCGCGCATTTTAATAAGATGTAAGGCATTTACCCGGAAGGAGCGATTTTAGCGTGATACACGAGCATAAGAACCTGCAGCGGATACTTTTGATCGACGACGAGCCGGAGATCCTGGACGGTTGCCGGCGCTGCCTCAACAGCAGCGGATTCAACGACGTGCTGACCGCCAGCGACAGCCGCACCGTCATGGAGCTGCTCGCCCGGGAGGAGGTGACCGTGATCGTGCTCGACCTGCGCATGCCGCACCTGTCGGGGCTGGAGCTGCTCCCCCGGATCGTCTCCCAGTTCCCCCAGATCCCGGTGATCATGGCAAGCGCCAACAACGACGTGGAGACCGTGGTTGCCTGCGTCAAGGAAGGAGCTTTCGACTACCTGGTGAAGCCGATCGAGGTGAAGCGCCTGGTTTCCAAGGTGCGCAAGGCGCTGGACCTGCGCAGCCTCTCCAGCGAGCTCTCCGTCCTCAAGCAGTACCACTTTACCGACCGTTTCGACCATCCCGAGGCCTTCAGCTCCATCGTCTCCGGCAACAAGAACATGCGGGCCATCTTCCAGTACCTGGAGGTCATCGCCGGTACCCGGCAGCCGGTCATGATCACCGGCGAGACCGGTACCGGAAAGGAGCTGGTGGCGCGGGCGGTGCACGACCTGAGCGGTTGCGCCGGTGAATACGTGGCGCTGAACGTGGCTGGGTTGGACGACAACATGTTCTCCGATACCCTGTTCGGCCACAGCAAGGGCGCCTACACCGGTGCCGACCAGGCCCGCGACGGTCTGATCAAGCGCGCCGCCGGCGGGACCCTCTTTCTCGACGAGATCGGCGACCTGAGCCAGATGTCGCAGGTTAAGCTTTTGCGGCTTTTGCAGGAGCAGGAGTACTATCCGGTCGGTTCGGACTTCATCAAGAAGAGCGACGCCCGCATCGTGCTCGCCACCAACCGCGACCTGCAGGAACTGATCAAGCAGGGAAAGTTCAGAAACGACCTCTACTACCGTCTCTGCGGGCACCGGGTCCATCTCGCCCCGCTGCGCGAGCGGCTGGACGACATCCCGCTCCTGCTGGAACACTTCCTGGCGGCCTCGGCCGGGAGTCTGGACAAGAAAAAGCCCACTGCTCCCCCCGAACTCGCCCTGATGCTCACCCTGTACCATTTCCCCGGGAATATCAGGGAGCTGGAGGCGCTGGTGTTCGATGCGGTCCTGCGCCATAAGGGAGGGATCCTCTCCATGGAGAGTTTCCGGGCGGTGATCGGCGACCGGCGGCTCGCGGTCCAGGCCGTGAGTCCGCAACGGCCGGAAGGGGAAAACGCGCTCAGCGACATCTTCGGACACTTCCCGACCCTCGAGGAGGTGGAGCAGTACATGATCCGCGAGGCGATGGCCCTCGCCAAGGGAAACCAGGGGCTCGCCAGCAAGATCCTCGGCATGGGGCGCCAGACCCTGAACAAGCGTCTCAAGGGGTAGCCGAGGCAGCCAGGCAGGTAGGATATCTTGCCACAGCAAGCAAAAAAATCCCCCTGGCCTCGTCGCCAGGGGGAAAGCAATCAGGAGAGGCGCCTGGTAAAGGGAGCCTTATGGGAAGTTGAGCGGAACCGGGCCGGCATGGGTATTCCCATGCCGGCCCTTTGACGTCAGGGGGTTTTCACCAGCGCCCTGTTGGAGAAGCCGGAAACGGCGAAGGCGTTGACGTTTCTCAGCCGGTAGTAATAGGTGACGCGCGAGGCGACACTGTTGTCGGTATAGGTCGTCAGGCCGCTTCCTGGTACGGTCACTGAAGTCAGGCCGATGGTGAAGCGCGTATTGGTGGCGCGCTGCAGCTCGACACTGGACTCGTTGTTGGCGTTCCCGATCCAGGTCAGCACCACCTGGTTCGCGGCGGGAGCCGTGGCGGCGAGTCCGGATGGCGCCGCCGGAGCCGTCTGGTTGATGGTGAGATTCAGCACGGCGCTGGCCGTGGTTGCTGTGGCGTCCAGCACCGTGATGCTCACCGGGAAGAGAGCGGAGATGCCGGTTGGCACCACGTTCGTCGGCGTGCCGCTGATAACGCCGTTGGCCGGGTTGATGGTCAACCCGCTCGGAAGCCCCGTGGCGGACCATCTGTAGGGAGTCGTGCCGTTGACGGCGGCCACGGCCCGGCTGTAGGCTTTGTTCACGGCGCCGTTGGCCAGCGCCGTCGTGGTGATGGCGAGAGCCGGAAGTGGCGTGGAGACGGTCGCCGTGTTGGAGAAGGTGGCGGACCAGCCGATGGCATTCCTGCTGCGCACCCGGTAGAAATAGCTGGTACCCGCGGCGATGCTGGTGTCGGTATAGGTGGTCAGGGCGGTCCCGGTTACGGTTACCGATTTGAGCCCGGTGGTGAACCCTGCGTTGGTGGCGCGCTGTACCTGGACGCTCGCCTCGTTGTTGGCGTTGTCGGTCCAGGTCAATACCACCTGCTTGGGAGCAGTGGCGCCGGCCGCCAATGCGGACGGTGCCGCCGGGGCCGTCTGGTTGATGGTGAGATTCAGCACGGTGCCGGCCGTGGCCGCGACGGCGTCCTGTACCGTTATGCCGATCGGGAAGGTTGCCAGGGTGCCCGTTAGGACCACGTTGCCCGGCGTCCCGCTGATGACACCCGTTGCGGGATCGATCGCGAGCCCGCTCGGCAGGCCGGTTGCCGACCAGAGGTAGGGAGGCGTGCCGAGGATGGCGCTGACGGGCTGACTGTAGGCGGCGTTCACCGCGCCGTTGGCCAGGCTGGTGCTGGTGATGTTGAGGGAGGGAACCATGCAGCCGTTGGCTCCGGTTACCCAGGCGCTTTCAATGGTGGGGACCAGGACCGCCTTGACGCGGTAGTAGAAGGTTCCGCTTGATTTCCCGCTGATCGCCAGCGGCGCAACCGCGTTGACTGTTTCCCTGATGCCGGTCGCGAAGGTCGGGTCGGTCGATTCCTGCAGGGTGTAGCTCACCCCCGGGGTGGCCGAAGCTCCCCACGCTACCGCGAAGTTGCCGGTGGCGGTGGTTGCCGGCACGGTGATGGAGGCGGGCGCGCCCACCGCGTCATACACGGTCAGCGTGGTGGTGGCCGTCCCGATCCCGCCATTGGAATCGATCGCCTTGAAGGTCATGGTATGGACACCCAGACCGAGCACCGTCTTCAGGGCCGCGTAGGTAATGGTCGGGTTGGCCGTGAAGAAGTCGTCGGCCCCCTTGTTGTCCACGTTCCAGGCAAAGGAAAGCGGCGTGACGTTGCAGGCGTCCTGGGTGTCGGTTCCGGAGCCGTTCAGGGTCAGGCTGCCGCCGACTCCGACCATGTAGGGACCGCCGGGGATTGCCGTCGGGATGTGGTTGACGATGGTCACCATTTTCGTGACCTGGGCGGTTTCGCCGTTGGCGCTGTTGATGACGGAGAGCGTGACCGGATAGCTCCCCGGGGCAAGGGTGGTGCTGACCGTGCTGGTGAGATAGCTGGTGGCGTTAACCGCCCAGCTGAAGTCGGTGACCGAGCCGATTGAGGTGCTGGCAAGGGTTACCGTCTCGCAGAAGCCGATGTCGGCGCCGGCGGCCGAACCGGTGGCGGTGAAGTCGGCGACCAGCGTTCCGGCTACGTTTACGTTTATCGGCGCGGAGACCGAAACTCCGCCAAGACTGTCGGTTACCCGGGCCGTGACGGGATAGGCGCCGGCGGGCACGTTCGCCCAGCTGAAGCCGGAGATGGCGCCCGGGAGAGCGGCGGTGCCGATCGCGGTCACGCCTTTATAGAAATCGACCTGGGTTACCGTCACCCCGGCGGGAAGAGACGCGACGGTCGCTTCCAGGTTGACCGTGGCCGGCGCCGAGAAGGCCGGGCCATTGGTGGCGGCGAGGGTGACCTTGAGCGAGCTCGCCACGGAGGAGAAGGTGGAGCCCTTGGCGTTGAACGCCTCCACCTTGTACTGGTAGGCGGCGCCGACGGCCGCGCCGGCGTCGGTGTAGCTGGTGCTGTTGGCCAGCAGGGCGGTCGCATTCACCTTGGCGAAGGTCACGCCATCCGTGGAACGATGAATGTTGAAGCCGATTTCATTGGCCGGATCGCCGAAGCTTCCGTACGAGGTGTAGTTGACCGGCGTCGGGTCGTTCCAGGAGAGCTCGATGTCGGCGCCGTTGGGGATCGCCTGGGAGGCGAAACCGGGAGGAGACATCGCCGCGTACTTGAAAACGACCGGACGCATCATGTCCATCTCTTCATGGGAGAGGATGTGGCAGTGCCAGACGTACTCCCAGCCGAAATCGTAGAGTTGATTGGTGACCGCCGGGGTTATCGCCTGCCCGGTTTTCCAGTCGACACTGTTGAACCCCATGGTGGCATCCAGCGGTATGGCGGGGTTCAATGGACGCAGGCTGTTGGTGATGCCGAAGGGAAGCGCCGGGGCGCGCGGCCGCACGGCAACGATGGTGTCCTCCAGCGGGCTGATCTTGACGGTATCCTTCCACCCCAGTTCGTTGGGTTCCGGCATCAGGACCTGTCCGTCCCAGCCGACCCGGTTGATCAGCTGGACGTCGAAGACATGGAAATGGATCGGGTGGGTATCGACGCCGTTGTGCGAGATCTTCCAGATCTGGGTGCCGTCGGCCAGGTTGGTGGTACCGGGCATAATGGTGACGTTCACCTGGGTGGAATCGATGATGGTTTCGGTCGGGAGGTCGGCGAAACCGTAAATGACCAGCAGCGCGTTGAGCGTCGTCGGGTTGGGGAGCTGCATGGCGAGGTTGCCGGCCATGCGGCCGTAGACCGGGTCGAAGGATGCACCCATCTCGTCGTGAATCCCTTTCGGCTCCATCGGGGCAACCACCGTGTCGCCGGCCACGGTCCTGAACTGCAGGGTCTGGTCGTTGATCTGCCCGATCCCCCACGGGAAGTTGGGGGGGAAGTAGGAGCCGGGATAGGTGGTGCCGTAGGAGGCCTGACCGACGATGATCGGCTCCTGGGAGCGCTCGAAAAGGGTCTTTGCCGGCGCCGGGTTCAGCACGGTAACCGGTGCCGCCGCGGTGAACTCCGCATCCAGGCCGGCCCGGGTGTAGCTGTTGGGAGGATCCACGACGCTGCCGGCCGCACGCACGATGACCTGCATCACGGTGCGGCTGTTCGGCGCATACCCGACCTTTGGCCCGCTGCCGCCGGTCCAGCTGCCGGTGGCGGGGTCGAAGGTGCCGCCGATGCCGAATCCGCCGATGTCCCGCAGGTCAAGGGCGCCGGTGTAATAATCATAACTTGCCACTCGGGCCGGCCAGGCGGCGGGACCGTCGTTGTAGAGGATCAGGGTCTTGCCGGCATAGGCGCTGAAATCGACGATGACGTCGGCCCGTTCCGCGGGGCCCAGCGCCAGGCCCATCTTGTCGACATTGCCGACCCAGAAGGCGGTCGGATTGGTGACATAGGTGATCGGCTGCGGCACGATCTCCACCGGCTGCGGCAGGAAGCCGCTTTCGGTGCCGATCTGCACGAAGTTAGGCCCCCTGAACGCGGGGTCCGGCACGCCGCCGTCGCGACCGTCCACCGGCCAGAGCGCCGGCCATCCCGCGGTAACCGAGGCGGGAAGCATCTTCACCTCGGTCTGGTTGGAGCGATCGGTCGCCAGGAGCCTGGAGTCGGGGCTCAGCTGCGCCGGGTCGGCCTGATAGAAGGAGAGGTTCCAGAAGCGGTCGCCGGCGGCATTCAGGATGCGGAAGCGATAGGCCCGGGGATCCACGGTCAGGGAGGGGAACGCGGTGCCGTTCACGACGGCTGAGTCCTGGAACGCTTCCATCCCCATGGAGTTGTTGGGCGTTCCCGGGATCAGGGTCGGCTGACCGGGGGTGGTGCAATTGGCGAGGATGAACGGGTTGGCGCTGCTGCAGTCCGCGTCGTAATACGGGTTGGCCACCGGTCCCTTGGTGACCACGGTGGCCGGGTAGAACCAGGGGCCGTACATCCAGCGGCCGAAGGGGTTGGCTCCGCCGAACCCGGGCGCCAGGGTCTGGGCCGGCATGTAGACGTGAGGCATCCAGAGGTCGCCCGTCACCGGCGGCCGCACGCCGTTGGCGTCGGCTACGCCGCTGCCCCAGTTCCAGAGCGGATCGGTTAGGCGGATTCGGGGGGTGATCGCGCCGGAAACCGGATGGGCGACCGGCGTGGCGTCGACAAAGGTCTTGTCCTGGATGATCAGCGGGATCTGGTCGGCCGGGAGGATGCCGCGTGCCACCAGGTCCTGCTCATACCGGTCGGTGATGACATACCCCGCAGCCTCGCCGGCGTAGACGTTGAGCCGGGTGATGCCGAAGGCGTGGTCGTGATAGAACATCAACCGGGCACTCTGCTGGTTGGTGTAGTAATAGGTGGTCGAGCCGTCGCCCGGGTCGGGCATGTCGGGGACATGCTGCAGGCTGACGCCCTTGGCGAAGGGGGTTACCTCGCCGGCGGGGGTGATCCACTGATGGGGGGTGCCGTCACTGATCCAGGGGGTGCGGCCGCCGTGCAGGTGAAGGTCGGCCCGGTTCTGGGTGTAACTGGAACAGTTGTTGGGGTCCGCCGTGTTGTCGCAGGCGCCGCCCGCCGTGGCAGGTCCGGTGCCGGCGCCCATGACGGAGGTGTCGACCGGGATGAAGAGATCGCCGGCCGGGCCGACGGGAAGCCTATTGGTGAACTTGATGCGCACCGGGCGGTCACGCTGGGCGACGATACTCGGTCCCAGGTAATGGACCGGGTCGGGGGCCACGGTGTTGTTGGCCACGCCGCAGGGGGGCTGTAAAGCTCCGCCACAAGCGGCGCTGTCGGTTCCCTTGTTGACCTGAAGGTAGCCGCGCAGCAAGGTTCCCGGGGCGGGGAGGTCCGAGTGCATCCGCTCCCGGTACTCCACCAGGTCGATCTCGTAATAGTCCGAGCCGGGATAGCTGACCGTGTCCGGGTTCGCGACCGAGAGGTATTGCCCCAGATCGTTTTTCTTGGCGGCCCCAAGACCCGGGAGGGTGTTGACAAACTTGGCCATCGGCGGGCTATTGGCCCAGTTGGCCGTCGTGTTGTAATCGGGAGTGGCCGGGAGTCCGTTGGCGTCGAGGGGTCCGGTCGGGATCGGTGGGACGGTACCCGCTCCGGCCACCAGTGGAATGCTCCAGACGCAGAATAGGACGAGCATCAGGGTTGATTTCCATAGACAAGATGTTCCTGGATTCTTCATGACATCTCCATTTTCCAGCGCGGTACCGTTATTTGCTCCCATTGGTGACCGCCGGAACCGACTGTTGAGCGGCCTTCCTGGCCTGATATACCTTCATCCTTTCCGCTTTGAGTGCCTCTCCCGCGCTCTTTCGCTGCAGGTGCGTGACTCGCTGGGCCCGCTGTTTGCCCACCATCTCCCGCTTCGCCGCCAGCTCCGGTGTCATGGGGGCGAGATTGCCCGCAAAGGCGAGCCCGCCCGCCGATGACAACAGCAGCATCACCATCACCGCCATTGCGATACTGCTTGGTTTAGCTCTCTTCATGTTGTTCTCCTTTGCTAGCTCAGGTTGGATAACGTTCCTACTCTGGACGGAAAATCAAGGGTCCCGGGTGAGGTGGTCGGGGTTTGTGAGACAACATGGCGGTGAAATAAGCAATGCCCCTGGTTGTTGGGAGTGTCGGCGTCAGGCCGCCGTTTTCAGTTTTTCGAGTCCTTCGAAATAAGCATCATTTGGTGTCCGCTTGTCAAGC
>Ga0209125_1001269_pt1 | contig 24634 bp, 19 predicted proteins | sample BarGraIncub1131A_FD_184503 | JGI IMG/M metagenome (GOLD analysis project Ga0209125, IMG submission 184503) | Arctic peat soil microbial communities from Barrow, Alaska - Barrow Graham LP Incubations 11-31A (SPAdes) (version 2) | ecosystem: Environmental > Terrestrial > Soil > Wetlands > Peat... | reverse complement strand
AAGAATTAAAGAAATAATGGAAAGAAATCTTATAACAGTGAATCAAGAAGATTCAATAATAGATATATTAGAAATTATAAAAAAAGAAGATATAAATTTTGTACCAGTAGTGGATGACAACAATAAATTATCAGGCCTTCTTACAAAGAGTAGTCTTTTATCTATATTAAGTAATCAGTTCATAGATATGGAGGTAGAAGTAGATGAATAGTTTTATAAATTTCGTAGTAGATAGGAAAACTGAAATATTCGACTTATTTATTCAACACATTCAACTAACTATATTTGCAATTTTAATTGCTGTAGTAATTGCTATACCCCTAGGCATACTTATAGTTAGGTATAGAAAACTCTCAGTTCCTGTTATCGGGTTTACAAATGTAGTTCAATCAATACCCAGCCTTGCTTTGCTTGGATTTTTAGTACCTCTGCTTGGTATTGGCAGCAAGCCATCAATTATTATGGTAGTTATGTATTCTCTTCTACCAATAGTAAAAAATACATTTACTGGGCTTACAAACATAAGTCCTTCTCTTATAGAAGCAGCTGATGGTATGGGACTTACAAATACTCAGGTACTCCTTAAAGTTCGTTTTCCACTTGCAATGCCTATCATAATGTCTGGTATTAGAATATCAGCAGTTACCGCTGTTGGACTTATGACCATAGCAGCTTTTATAGGCGCTGGTGGTTTAGGCTCTTTAGTCTTCACAGGTGTTGCAACTGTCAATAATAATATGATCCTTTCCGGAGCTATTCCAGCTTGTTTTCTTGCTATTGGTCTAGACTTAATTTTAGGTAAGGTAGAAGATATAGTTGTTCCCGAGGGAATAAAAGTCACTCACAGTGAACCAAAGAAAAATAAAACATTCCTAGGAAACAAAAAATTTCAGATTTGGGCTTCCATAGTAGTTCTTATAATCATTTTATCCACAGTAGCTACAAGCTTTTTTGCACCTAAAGATACAATTATTGTAGGTTCTAAAAACTTTAGTGAACAATTAATACTTGGAGATATGGAAGCTTCTTTAATAGAAGCTAAAACGAAAATTAAAGTTACAAGAAAATTAAATTTGGGTGGAACTAATGTAATATTTAGTGCTATGCAATCAAAAACTGTTGATTTATATGTAGAATATACAGGAACAGGTCTTGTAAATATACTAAAAAAACCTACTATGACCGATGCAACTAAAGTTTATAATATTGTAAAAAAAGATTTTGCTACAAAATATAATTTTGAAATGTTAAAACCTTTAGGATTTAATAACACTTATGTAATCGCAGTAAAAAAGGATTTCGCTGCAAAAAACAAATTAAATAACATTTCCGATTTAGTAAAAATAGGACCTACAATAAATGCAGGAGTTACTATGGAATTTACAAGTAGACCAGACGGTTTTCCTGGGCTTCTGAAAACATATGGCCTAAAGTTAAAAAGTGTAAAAGGTATAGATAGTGGACTTAGATATACTGCACTTGAAAAAGGTGAAACCCAGCTTTTAGATGCCTTTTCTACAGATGGGTTACTTAAAAAATTTGATTTAAAACTATTAAAAGATGATAAGAATTTCTTCCCACCTTACTACGCAGTTCCAGTAGTAAGAGCAGATACATTGAAGAAATATCCTGAGCTAAAAGGTGTATTGCAGCTTTTAGATGGGAAAATTACAGATGAAGATATGCGAAACATGAACTATAAAGTAGATAATGGTGCGCAATCTAGAACTGTTGCTGAAGACTTTTTAAGATCTAAAGGCTTAATAAAATAGAAAAACCAAAAAGAGACATGATATATTTAATATATCATGTCTTTTTTATTACTTTACAGTATCAAAATAAATAGCACCTTATGGTTTTAGTGATTTTGCCTTACCTATTGTTCCGTTAAGCCCCTCCCATAGATAATTATGCTCATCAACTCCACTAAAAAAATCTTTGTCCTTCCAACGAGAAAGAATTTGTAACAAAGTGACCTTATCTGGATATCCGCTATTTGTAACCTCTTTTATTAACTTATTACACCTATCAGTTGTTATTTCTATTTCTCCCCATATTTTCCCATCTTGCGCAACAATTTTAGTATTTATCATTTTATGCATTGTATTATAAACAATTGCTTCCTCATCACTGATTGCTTGTCCATCCACATTTTGTTTTACCACAGCTGGTTTATTAACCAACACTTTTTTTATTTGAACTGCTTGTACCACCTTTGGACTTTTCTGCTCAATTAATTTATGTTTTGAATAATAACCTCCTGCAGCTATTATCGCAAATACTAATGCTATACTACTTACTACAAGCCATTCCCCAGATAATTTAAACTTTTTCATACAATTTTACCCCCTTAAATATGTGGGCTGTGTAAATTCAGCCAAAAGTTAGTGCTTGGAATAATTACTATTATAACACTTTATGTAAAATATTCCAATATCTATTTTAATGCATTAATTTACAAACAAGAGCGCATTATAATTCATAAAACTACATAATTTAATGATAATTATAGTAATATAATATAAATTATGGTAAAATGTAAAAATAGACACAATGTATCTTTATTTTATAAAGTGTTTATTTTATCATGATGATTTTTATGTATGTATTATTAAAAAATGGAGGCGATGTAATGCTAAATACTTTCAATAAAATAATCAAACCATGTATTTATTCGTGTAATACCATTCTAACAAATGTTAATAGCGCGTTTCTTGATTTTATAGGTTACACATCGGATGAATTATTAGGTAAATCACTCATAAAGATAGGACAACTACTAAAAATTAATTCACAATTTTTTTTTACTAACATAAGTAATAGATACTCGGGGTATATATTTACAAAATCTCTTGAGCCAAGAGAAGTGATTATATCCGCTATACATAATACAAAACTCAATGAAACCGTTTATACTTTCATTGAGAAACCAAATTCCAGACTTCATGACAAGCTTATTTTTGTCGCTCAAACATTTATTGACAACCTATCAGGCGTAGCAGTTTACAGTGTACCTGATTTGATACTGCTTAAAGCAAATCAAAAATACCTTGACTTTATGGATTCACCTTTTAATAAAAAGGAAAATAGTATAGGTATACCAGTTAGCGAAATTGTAAATGGTTTTGTTGAAACCCATTTTGAATCTAGTTTGACCACTGTTCTTAGCTCTCAAAAAAAGAACTTTATAAAAGAATTAAAATTTAATAACTCTGAGATAGGTATTACTTACTGGGATTCCACTCAAATACCTATCTTTGAAAACACAGAGTTGAAATACATATTTGAAACTACTACCGAGGTTACTGAAATTGTTTTAAAAAATCAAAGATTAGAGAATCAAGAGAAGTTAATTCAACATCAAAATCACTTAGAAGAACAAAACACAGAACTACTTGGTATAATTGATAATTTATTTGTGGGTGTACTTCTTATAGGTAATAAAGGCAAAATTATAAGGATAAATCCTGAAGCAAAGAAGTTAGTACATCAATTTGACATAGGCACTTATTTAAGTGACGCACTAAAAAGCACTAAAATATATGACATGAAAGGCAATGAAATATTTTTTGAAAACTTTCCTTCAATTAGAGCTTTAAGAGGTGAAAAGATAAAAAATGTTAAGCTGCTCGTAAGTCACCCTAATAAAGAGTATTTTATGGAAATTAGTTCAATGCCACTTTATGATGCATTTGGAAATTTAACTATGGCAGTAACATGTTTCCATGATATTACCGAAACAATAAAGCAATCAAAGCAAATCGAAAATTACAAAGTAGAATTAGAAGATATTATAGAAAATATAGCTGATGGTGTTTCACTTTTTGATAAAAAAGGTAAGTATACATTATTTAATAAATCAGAAAGAGAAATGTTTTACCCATATTGTGATTACATGGAAATCACAAGTGATTGGTATAGAGAATCAGAATTTTATGATATGGATGGAGGAAGAATTGATCTTGAAGATATTCCCTCTCATAGGGTTATGAGAGGTGAAAAGTTCAAAAATATGAGAATGGCAGTAAAGTTTCCTCATAAAACATTAGAAATAGATGTTAGTGGAACCCCTATTTATGACAATGAAGGGAAATTCACCTTAGGGATGCTTTGCAGTAGAGACATGACCGATTATTATAAGCATGAAGAAGCTATTAGAAGTCGATTTGAAATTCTGAACAGAATAATAGATACTTTTGATTTACCTGTTGTAAGATTATCATGTCCAAATTTTAAAATTGTGGATATTAATAAAAAAGCATTTACTATCCTTAAATTGATAAGACCAAATATTAATTCAATTAATCAATTAAAAAATACTACCCTTGAAAATTTATATGGAAAATTTAAAGAAACTGAATGTTACCAGTATATTATTGAAGCATTAGAAGAAAAGAAAACTAAACATTTGAATAAAATAGATTTTTGGTTAAATGGCAAACAAGTATATTGGAATATTATCTTTGAACCCATGCTCCAAATAAATGGAGAATCCCAAGAGATTTTAATTTTAGTAATAGATGTTACTCATGAAATAAACTCTAATATAGAAATGGAAAAAGCATTAAAATTACAGGGTGAATTTCTTGTTAACATATCCCATGAGCTCAAAACACCACTAAATGTTATATCTGCAACAGCTCAATTATTTGATATGTACTGCACTACAGGATCCCTAGACGAGAAAAAGGATTCAATTATAAAATATATAGAATCAATCAAGCAAAATTCCTATAGATTATCAAAAATGATCAATAACATAGTTGATTTATCAAAAATTGAAGCAGGATTCTTTAAATTGAACTTATCAAATAAGAATATAGTCGAATTTGTAGAAGAAATAGTGATGTCTGTAACTGATTTTACTGAAAGTAAAGGTTTAAATATTATTTTTGATACAGATACAGAAGAAAATGTTATTGCCTGCGACCCTGAAAAGATAGAGAGAGTAGTATTAAATCTTATATCAAATGCCATAAAATTTACAGATAGAGGTGATGAAATACTTGTTACTGTTAAAGATAAAAATGACTTTGTTGAAATCTCCGTCAAAGATAATGGAATTGGCATTGAGTACAAGCATTTGAATATGATATTTGATAGATTTAAGCAGGTAGACAAATCACTATCAAGAAATACAGAGGGTACTGGTATTGGGTTAAGTTTAGTTAAGTCAATTGTAGAATTACATGGTGGTAGTATATCCGTTGAAAGTATATTTGGAAAAGGAAGTAACTTTATCGTTCTACTTCCCTCAACAAAGGTACTCAATGATAATGTGTTATATAATAGTGAGGTCCGAAGTGAAGATCAACTTATACGAGTGGAACTTTCAGATCTTTATTCATAATTTTTTTAAATGCAGAATAAATTTATGGATTAATTAATTTGAGCATACATTTTTAGCTTTTGATTCCATTTCTGTTTCCTCCCATACTACACTAGGTCCTCTTAAGTAGGACATAAATGCAGCTAATAAACTAAAAATGAAGCAAAGTGTAAATGCTGTTCGTAGCCCTGCAATAAATTGCCCCGTAGCAATTCCTTTACCACCTACTTGAGATCCAACGAAAAGAGCTTGCATTGCATCAGGTGAAATACTAAATGAAATAATGGCCATACAGATTGCAATACTGAGTACCATACCAGCATTAGTCATCATTGTTCGAACTCCAGCCGCTATCCCTCTTTTATCGGCAGGTACACCACCCATTATTGCACTTGTATTTGGCGCAAAGAACATACCTGATCCTAGTCCCATAATTGACATCCATATAACAAGTTCAATTATAGGTGTGTCCGCTTTTATAACTATAAGCCCCGCAAGGCCCACAGCGGAAATAACGAGTCCAACTGAACTTAGAATTCTTACACCATATTTATCAGATAACCAGCCACTAAACGGTGACACAACCATCATTGCTAAAGCGAAGGGTGATAAAAGTATTCCAGCAAGCATTGGATCAATCCCCTTTACTCCTTGGAAGTAGAATATTAGTAAAAACGTTACCGCTCCTCTTGCCACGCCGTTTAGAAAATTAGCTAAAAATGCAAAAGCAAGTACTCTAGTTTTGAGTAACCTTAAATCAAGCATAGGAAACTCAACTTTATTTTCTATATTTACGAATAATGCTAATAAAACGATAGCTGCTATAAATAATGTTATTACATATATATTTAACCAACCACTAAAACCACCTAAAGTTAATGCTGTTAATAATGCAAGCATACCTGTGGAAAAAGTAATTGTACCCAATACATCAAATTTCTGTTTTTCACAAATTATTTTTGTTTCTTTAAGGCTAATATGTGCCCAAAGAGTTCCTATAATACCTATTGGAATGTTAACATAAAAAATACTTCTCCAACCAATACCTATTAAGAAACCTCCAAGAATAGGCCCAGCAACTGCAGCAACACATATTATCATGCTGTTTATTCCGAGAGCCTTTCCAAGTTCCCTTTTAGGAAAAGCATCCGCAACTATTGCCGTACTGTTTGCCACAAGTAAAGCTCCTCCAACTGCTTGTATCATTCTAAAAATTAAAAGTTGCATTCCTGTTTGAGAAATTGCACATAAAAGCGATGTTAAAGTAAAAATTGCAAAACCACTGACGTAAAGCTTTTTTCTACCTACCATATCTGCCATCCTACCAATGGAAGGAACTAAAATCGTCATTACAAGCATGTACCCCATAATAGTCCAGGTAACTATACTCATACTTGTGTTTAAGTCTTTCATAATAACCGGAAGTGCTATCATTAAAGTACTTCCGCTAAGAACTGAAAAAAGAGCCCCTAGTGTTGTACAATAAAGCGCCGTCCATTTGTAATTGTTTTTTTTCATTAAATTATTCCTCCAGTTTTGCTCTGCGAAATTTTTCAAGCTTTGTTAGACCTACTTTAAACTTTTCTTTTGATCGTCCAAGTGAAAGCTCTTTATTTTCTATTGAAGATATTTGCTCTTTAAATAACTTTATAGACTTATCTATAAAAATATCATCTTTTACATTTTCCTTGAAAATTCGTTTAAAGTCTTTTTCTAATTTTAGAATTGCCTTAACATCATTTAAGCAGAATCCTAGGCTTTCTCTTAAATCCTTTATTCTATTTATTTTATCAATATCTTCTTCACAATATAATCTATAAGAAGCATCGGTTCTTTTAGGAATTATAAGTTCCAATTCTTCATAATATCTTAAAGCTCTTTTGGTAAGCCCAGTTTTAGTAGCAACTTCTTCTATTTTATAATATTTTGTATCCATGATTCACCCCCCAATAAAATATTTTACACCACTATAACCTTCACGTCAAGGCTATAGTGGTGCATTAAGTACTTATTAATATTTTATTAAGTTTTTACCAAAAATATTCATCATTGTACCTTCTTCGTCTTCCAATTAAGCTACCAACAATTAACACTCTTGCTAAGTCATAAATTCCACGTCGTCGTCCATAAAGGCGTCTTTGCCTTGTATCATTATCTTCGTTTACATCGTAATCATCTATCTCATCGCCTCTATGATGTCCCGCGCACTTGTCACATATATCTTTACACATACGATCCATATCATCTTTACTAGGGCAATGTCCTTTGCCATGCTTAGCCTCAATCATATCACAATGATGTTTCACCATAGGATAGATTTTAATGTAAATCTTAGGATACATCTTTTTTAAATCATCGTCATTATCGACGCCTGTTTGCATATTCATTGGCATGTTCATCATAGGCATATTCATCATTGCATTACAGCTTCCCATTTTTTTGCAATCTTTACAAGGGTAATAATACATAAGTACCTCCAGAATAATATTTACTATTTATATTATTCTAGCTTTATTATTATGTTACCTTTAACGACATTTCAGAAGGAATGTCGTTAAAAATATACTAAATCATATAACCTATATTCTTTAAATTACAACACTGTCAAAACTTAAATCATCTATGGTTCTCTCTAGCAGATCCCATTCATATTCCTTACATAACAGTGCTCTAATATACCCCCTATCGTTGGTAGTTGATTCTATATAAAAACATCTTCCATAATAAAATCTAATAAGTGAAAACATTCTTGATGAGGTATGAAGATATAAATAAGTAATATTTAACTCTTCCATTAGGCTATCAACTGCATTCATTAATATTTTACCAATACCATTATTTTGATGTGCCTCTGAAACCCCAAATCTACTTAAATAAGCAGTATTATCTGGTTTTATTTCAATTCGCACACTACCAATAATTTCTTCATTAGATAAAGCCACAAAAACATTAGTATTTTCTATAGCCTTTAATACATCCTCATAAGTTTCCAGGAGCGGTGTAACCAATTCTGTAATATCTGCATTTTTGGCATACAGCTCAAAAGATTTTTTTGCAAGTTCTTGTATTTCACAAATATCACGAGTTTCAGCTCTTCTAACTTCAAAGAACATTTTATCCATTTATCTCCCCCCCAATATCATTTATTTTTTTATAAGTAACTATCTATATTATTGTATCAAAAAATACTTAAATGTGTTGTTAAGAAACGGTTAAAAATAATAATTTTAGTGACTATTCTAACTCTTTTTGGGGAGATTTTTGAATTAATACTTTACTTATTCTCTTACTATCACATTTAAGTATTATAAATTCATAATCCTCATAAATAATTTTGTCATTAACTTGTGGGTAGGATTTTAACTGTGAGTAAATCCATCCTCCGATTGTATCAATATTTTCAGCCTCAATTTCTATATCCAAAAGCTCAATGACGTCTTCAATAAGAACTTTTCCATCTACATGGTAAGTACCATTTTCAGTTTTAATAATTTCATTACCTTCCATATCAAACTCATCCTGCATTTCACCAACAATTTCTTCTAAAATATCCTGAACAGTTACGAGTCCAAATGTTCCGCCATATTCGTCGATAATTATAGCCATTTGCATTTTTTCTCTCTTAAATACCTTTAATAATTCACTTATAGAAAGTGACTCTGGAACAAATTTAATCTCACGAATAATATCTTCTATGTTTTGACTATTACCTTGGATTTTTTGCTTATATAAGTCCTTAATGTGTATAAAACCGATAACATTATCCTTATTGTCTTTGCATACTGGATACCTTGTATGCTGCTGATTTATTGTAAATGATACAATCTCCTCAAAAGAATCTTCAACATAAATGCAATCCATATCGGTTCGAGGTATCATTATTTCTTTAACGGTCTTCTCAGAAAAATCGAATATATTATCTATAAAAGTTAATTCAGTTTTATCTATTAACCCATGATTATAACTCTCTTCAACCAATAACTTTATTTCTTCATCAGTATGCGCAATCTCATGATCATCTACTAATGACACACCAAACGCCTTTAAAACTAAACTAGTACTATGGTTGAAAGCCCACATTATTGGAAAAGTAATGTTAAAAAAAATTATAAGAGGTAGCGCTGTGTACATTGCTATCTGCTCTGAGCTTATAATTGCAAGTGACTTAGGAACTAATTCTCCAAGTACAATATGAAAACCAGTTATAATTGAAAATCCCAAAATAAACGAAATTGAATATACAACACTCTCTTGAAGATGAAACAAATTAAAAAAAGGTGTTAGCAAATCCGCAACTGCAGGTTCTCCTATCCACCCGAGTCCAAGTGATGCTAAAGTTATTCCAAGCTGACAAGCTGACAAATATGAATTTAAATCTTTAACAACCTTTAAAGTATACTTCGCATTACTAGTCCCCTCAACTACCAACGTTTCAATTCTAGATTTTCTTACTTTAACCATTGCAAACTCTGTTGCAACGAAAAAAGCGTTCATAAATACAAGTAAAAATACAATAACAATATTCATAAGAGTGATCAATTTTGATAGCCCCTTTCAAGTCAACACATAGGTCTTAATTTAGTATTATTCCCCACTTATTTCTATTTTATATCATAATATATTTTTTAAGTTTATATAATACCACATTTATCCATTTATATGCTATAGAAATAAAAATGCTCTACCTTTTTAAAGTAGAGCTTCAATTATATACATATTTTAATTTTTTCTATTCTTCTTTGTTTAACTTCCTCTATTTTAAATATTACATCACCATACTCAATAGTTTTATTCTCATTTTTCTTTGGAATGCACCCCATAAGACTAATTAGAAATCCTCCTATTGTATTGTAATTTTTTGAAATTAAATTTAAATCTAAATTATCATTTAATTCGTCTAATGAAAGTAGTCCACTCACTATATAAGTATTATTATCAACTTTTCTTATATCAGGTTCGTCATCATCATATTCATCTTCAATATTTCCCATAACTTCTTCTATAAGATCCTTAACAGTAACTACCCCAGAAAATCCTCCATATTCGTCTATAAGTACAGCCATATGATTTTTAGATATTTTTAATTCTCTAAATAATTCATCTATATTTTTACTTTGATATACAAGGTAAGGAGGCTGTAGTATATTCTTAATATTTACATTTTCAAAACCACTCTTTCGAGCCTCTACTATAAAGTCCTTCATATGAAGTACTCCTATGATATTATCAACATCACCCTCATATACAGGCACTCTTGAATACTTTTCTTCGAGTAACTTGTCTAAGAACTGCATAGTAGGTTCATTTATGTCAATCAAAAACACTTCGGTTCTTGGAGTCATAACTTCTTTAGCAGATTTATCATCAAACTCAATAATATTATTTATCATCTTTTTTGCAGTTTCGTTTATAGCGCCGCGTTGTTGCCCTACTTCTATAAGTGATTTTATTTCTTCTTTTGATAACTTTTCCTCTATTTTAGCATTATTAAGACCAGTTATCTTAACTAAAAAATTAGTAGATACTGAAAGTAACCATATGAAAGGAACCGCCACTTTAGAAACGTAGAGAATAGGCACTACTGAAAACATCGCAATAGCTTCTGAGTTTTGCATAGCTATACGCTTTGGAAATAATTCACCAAACACAAGCATTATATATGATAAAGCAATTGTTATGCTAGCTAAGGCGATTTGAGGACTATAAGGTACACTTAAATTGTTTAAGTACCCTTCAAAATTATTAGATATTGCTGTAGCCACAGATGCACTTGCTAAAAATCCGGCTAGAGTAATTCCAATTTGAATAGTCGATAAAAATTTTGTTGGCTCTTCAATAAGTTTTGCGAGTAATAAAGCCTTTTTATTACCCTCTAAAGCAAGATGTTTAATTTTATTTTTGTTAAGCGACATTATTGCCGTTTCTGCCGATGCAAAAAATGCGTTTACCAAAGTTAAAATACCAATAAACAAAAATTGCGTCATTAAATTATCGTTGGGCGCAGGGTCTGGTGCCATTAAAAATTCCTCCTCTTAAATAAAAACTTTTCATACTATATATGATATCACAAAATTCAGCTATTTTATCAATATTATGAAAATTAATATTTAAACTAATGAAAATCGGCGAACAATTATTTCTTAGTTATAATTATGTAAAACTATTGTAAATTATCTTCGATAGTTTTATTATTATATATATGGAATATATATAATAAATAGGTAATGATAAATTATAAGAAGAGGGGCAAATATTATGGGCTTAGATGTTAATTTCGTACCAAGAAAACAAAAGAGAAAGAAGAAAATGAAATCTGCAATTATTATAAGAGGAACAATCGGTCTGTTATTAGTAATACAAGGAATTTTAATCTATTCTTCTATATCAAAATATAAAACAAGGATATATCCTCACGTGTGGGTAGATGATATATCTTTAGGTGGTAAAACTAAGGATGATGCTAAAAAAGCCATTCTACAAAATCATAATGATGTTATTGCTAAAAAAAATATAACAATAAAAATTAATGAGAAACAATATACAGTTAATGTATCAAAACTTGATATCAAATCAGACTACATTGCAGTAATTGATAAAGCATATAATGCCGGAAAGGAAGGTAATTTATTTCAAAAATACTTTGCTATAACCTCGCCTAGTGATAAAAAATTTGAGCTTAAACATACATACAATTATGATTTTATGGACGCAGTTATTAAAAATATAGTTAAAGACACTAATAAAAAAGCAACAAACGCAGCTATTATCAGAAATAGCTCCGGTAAACTAATAGTCACTAAAGAAGCAACTGGACTCAGTATTGATCCTGTAAGTTTAAAAAGAGCTTTAAAGAGTAAAATAAATAATATTGAAGGAGAAAAAAATTTACTAATTCAACCTCAGTTAGTAAAAATAATGCCAAAAATCAAAAAAAATGATTTAGTAGGTATAAATACTAGAATATCTAGTGCTACAACTAACTTTGGAGCCTCAAGTGAAAACCGTTCAACAAATATTAAAATAGCTGCTGATGCTATAAATGGAAAAATCGTTATGCCAGGTGAAACTTTTAGCTTTAATGATACAGTAGGTGCACGGTCGCAGATAAATGGTTATACAACAGCAAAAGGGATTATAAATAATAAGGTTGTAGATGACATAGGTGGTGGAGTATGCCAGGTTTCAACTACACTTTACAATGCAATACTTAGAACTAATATAGTTTCTTTAGAAAGATACCCTCATACTATGCATTCAAGTTATATAGGTACAGGCCTAGATGCTACCGTTGCATATGGACTTCTAGATTATAGGTTTAAAAATTCTTATTCTTATCCTATATATATAGAATCTACAGTGCAAAACAAAACCGTAACATTCGTTATCTACTCAAATGCAGCCCTTACCAGTAAAAAGTATGAAATTATAAATGACGTCGTTGGCAGTAAAGTAAATGTATATAGAGTCACATATCAAAATGGCAAGCAATTATTGAAAGTTCTGCTTTATACTGATAATGTAGAATAAAAATCACTATTATGTAAAAAACTTGTCTAAGCTATTTGCTTTAGATAAGTTTTTTTTGTTATTCAATAAGTTATAATAAATAGAAAAGATTTTAATAACTAGTATTAGGAGATGAAATAATGGACTTAGTAATTGGAGTTACAGGTGCAACAGGAATAATTTATGCTGTTAAGCTTCTAGAAGTTTTGAAAAATAATAAAGATGTAAATACTCATCTAATTATAAGTGAATGGGCTCAAAAAAATTTAGTATTAGAAACTAAATATTCTATAGATTATTTAGAGAGTCTCCCAACTTTTTTATATGACAATAAAAATTTGGGAGGAAAAACCTCCAGTGGATCATTCGTAACAGACGGGATGGTAATTTTGCCATGCAGCATGAAAACTCTTAGTTCAATTGCAAATGGTTATGATGACAACTTGATTTCAAGGTCAGCAGGCGTTATGATAAAAGAAGGGAGAAAGTTAATATTATGTCCAAGAGAAACCCCTCTTAGCCCCATACATTTAGAAAACATGTTAAAGTTATCAAGAATCGGTGTAAAAATAATTCCTCCAATGCCTGCGTTTTATAATAAGCCACAATCCATAGATGATATAATAAACCATCATGTTATGAAGGTTTTAGATCAATTTGAGATTACTTATGATAAAGGCAAAAGGTGGAATGGTTAATTAGAAACAAACAAATTAAATAATATATTTTGCTATTTAACTACGGTTTTGCATTTACAACCGTAGTCCAATTACTATATATTTTTGTTTTTCCAACAGTTCGGTATGACCTCACTTTATAATAATAAGTTCTACTTGTTATTAAACCTGAATTTGTATAATATAAATACGGTATACTTGTTATTAAGCTATAGGTTCCAGTGTTTGAAGTAGCTCTATATACTTCATAAGCACTTGCTCCAGCGGCTGCGGTCCAAGTAAGTTTTATACTTTTGGTACTAGCCCTAGTAGCCTTAATACCAGTTGGCGAAGATAGAATTGGTTTTGCGCTTATCATAGTTGAAAAGCCACTAGACACTTTAGCAGTACCAACCATCTTATATGCCCTAACTTTATAGTAATAAACCTTATTAGTTGTAAGTCCAGTATTCTTATAGCTACCTCCCGTAATTGTAGATATTAAAGTATACGATCCTGAACTGAATGTTGCTCTGTAAACTTCATATTTACTTGCCCCAGTTACTGCACTGAAGCTAATGTTAATACTATTATATGAAGATGATGCTACTTTTAAATTTGATGGTATTGCAACCGTAACAGCTTTAATGGCCGTCCACTTTGCATATAACGTAGTATTTGATGTCACTTTATCAGTTGTAAAATTCCATGCATTTAAGCACGCTGCTTCTTTGTACCAACCACCAAATGTGTATCCTGTCTTTTCTGGTGCAGCGATCGTCGTTATAACATCATTGTAATTCGCATTTTTACAACTTACTGAGTTTCCACCTTGGCTATTAAACGTAACTGTGTAATTAGTCGCAGCATTTAATAACGTGGTGCCGTCGTAATAAAACTTAAGGATAGTATCAAAACTTTGTCCTGCAGTAGCCCTGTTCTTTGCTCCAATCTGACTCATACCTACCCCATGACCATTGCCTTTTCCGTTAAAGGTATATGTGTCAATAATAGGATCATAGCTTACACTATACAAGGCACTTTGTAAACCTAAGAATGTTCTTGCAGAATCCTTACTATATGATTTAGTATAACAAACCCCATTTTCATCTTTAAAAATCAAGCTAATATTTTTAATTCTACCACTATCAAATTTAGTAATACTGTTTAAATCTATTTTAACAAATGTATAATTTGTTGGTATGTTAAGAGAAGTCTTCATTTTTAATAAAGTATTCATGGTAGTAGTTGTATACAATGAACTCCAAACATAATTCACATCATAATCATCCTTTTTAGTTTTAAGATAACACAATGATGTTGACCATACATTTTGGGAATCTTCTGTATATCCACCGTCATTTGCAGAGTAAAATGCATCAACAATACTAGTTCCACTTAACAGAACCTTACCTATAGTAGCATCTACTGCTGCGATAACATGTGTTAATGTAGCATCATAACCTCCATAAACTTGACAATCAGTTGTATCACAAAGGTTATAGCCTTTTGCATTATGTTTCACCACATTAGCTAAGGCATAGTTTCTAGCAGCTACTGCTTGTGCTTTAAGTGCTTCCATAGGAAAATAATCTGACATTTCCTTACCTACCACACCTTTTAAATAATCTTCTATATATATAGTATTAACAGGTACTACTTTTGAAATTCCACTACTGGAATCAATTTTAAAATTCAATGTCCCCCTATAATTTCTAGTATAATTAGAAACTATCTTAATAGTATTCGTTGTATTACTTGGAATAAAACTTAGATTATCATACAAACCCCCATTAAAATCCACCTGGGATCCGCTTGCTTTTAAACTGTAATTTTTCCCACTATTATATACAACTCCGTTTAAAGTATAATCACCATTAAAGGTTATGTTTAGTTGAGTTGCCCCCATACTCTCAAGTCCTATACTAATATTCTGGTTATCATAGTAGTTTGAAATTGTAAATGCATAAACACTACTTCCTAACATAAAAATACATGCAAACAAAGCGACTGTAAATATTCTAAATTTATTTTTCACCCGATACCCCCTATTATATAATTAGTATTACTAAAATTATATTAAGTTTTTTCTTCACCATTTACTATGATATTCGTTCAAAAGAATGATTTCTGAATAGCTTGTACTGTAAAACACCTATACCTAAAAACATTATAAATGCTCCCCATCTAGTTAATTGTTTACATTTTCATGTTCCTTAAATAACCCTCATAAAAAATTACATTATAATTCAATATTTTACATTGTTTTTTTATAGAAATCAACATATTAATATAAATATTCATTAACTGTTAAATTTTTGTATGTTATAAAATTATAAATTTCATACTTTTCTAATATAGGCTAGATATCCATTTGTTTTTAAACTACATTTTAACCACAGAGAAACTACCGAAATATATTTCAGTAGTTTTCCTTGCTATTACAATTTAGCCTTATCGAGCAACAGGTTTTATATCGTCATATATATATTTATGAAGCTGTTCTACTGTAGCTTTCATGTCAGCAACCAAAACATCCATTTTATTAATCATTTCATTTGTCCAGTAGCCATCCACTGGGAATCTTGCCTGATCTATTGTCGTTGTATTAGAAGAAATAACGTTTGTACCAAGTTTAATTATATCTATACTATTCATGCTTGTTTCCGTAAGTGGTAGAAGCTTCGACACAACCGATGGAAATTGTACCGCTCCTACTGACTCAATTTTTGTAAATATACCTGTTAATACTGTTCTTTGTCTTTCTGTTCTCTTAAAATCATCGCCTGCAGTATAACGTATTCGTGAATATGCAACAGCCTGCATTCCATTTAGATTCTGTAGTCCGGAATTTGTTACTTTAGCGGATGAAGTTTTTTCAATTCCAGACGTCTCACCCATGTAACTGTTAATTAACGCAACTTCATCTTTTCCAACATCTATTTGAACTCCGCCAACAGCATCTATTAGCTTTTGAAGATCAAAAAAATCAACGGTAACATAATCCCTAATGTTTAAATTGAAATTTTCATTAATAGTTTTTATAGCTAACTGTGGTCCACCAAAAGCATAGGCATGTGTAAGTTTTGTTTTACCATGACCATCTATTGCTACATAAAAATCTCTCATCAAAGAAGACATTTTTATTTTTTTGTGTTTTTGATCTATAGATAAAACTATCATAGAATCAGAGCGACTTGCATCAGTCTTAACTCTTCTATCTACACCGAATAAAGCAATATTCGTTATATCATTACTCTGTTCTTCCTTTGTAACCGCTGTACTTTTAATACCTAAATCAGCATTGGATTTTGATATTTTTGTAGTATTAATTTTACTAAGTTGATAAAATGCAAACCCTAATCCTCCTGCAATGACTACTGCACAAATAATAAATATACTTAAAACAATCTTCTTCCATCTTTTCATGTTTATATTTCCCCCCCTCGTATTTTTATCAATATATAATTACTTGAAATATTTATTTTTCTATTTCCACCTATGTACTTGCATAATGCATGCGTAAGTATAGTCTCAGTAACTTGAACAAAACATATAAATAATATGTCCTATCTCCCCTTAAATATAAAATACATACAAGCAATTATACTATTTTATTTACTGTTTTACTATTATTTTCATAAACCTTTCATTGTTTTTATAAAATTCACCATATTATGAATAAATTTTTTTATGTAAATAGGATCCTTTTTTTTGTTATTTTAAACAAAAAATTAAAGAAACACAGGCAGAATATTTTGGCCTGTGCTGAAATTCAATAAATAATGGATTATTTTAAAGGTTCTATATTACTAATTTGATTAGCCGCTGATTGCGAATCGGTACAGTTTTGTGATCCCGAAATATTTGCAATAGGTTTGTCTTGCGGGTTTGTTATCTTATCCGCCTCTTCTTTTATAGTATCTGCAGTAAGGTCTTGTTTTTCCCCTTTTAGTATTTTTTCTAAATCGTTATTTTTAAATGTAACAACTGAGCTCCCTATTACCTGATTACTAACAACCGCTGTCTTTGTTTTGGCTGCAATAACTGCACCCACTATATCTGGTTTTTCAACACTTTTACTATATTTACCAACAACAGAATAATCTTTGATTTGATTAGTATTTAAATTTAGATCAGTCAATTTAGTTAATCCTTTTAAAGCTTCTATATTACTCATTTGATTAGTATCTAAATTCAAATCGGTAAGGTTTGTCAACCCTTTTAAATCTTCTATATTACTCATATGATTAGAAGCTAAATTTAAATCAGTAAGCTTTGTTAATCCTTTCAAAGGTTCTATATTACTCATTTGATTAGTATCTAAATTTAAATCAGCAAGCTTTTTCAATCCCTTTAGGGATTCTATATTACTTATTTGATTAGTATTTAAATTTAAATTAATTAATTTTGTCAATCCTTTTAAAGGTTCTATGTTACTCATTTGATTAGAAGCCAAATTTAAATCAGTAAGGTTAGTTAATCCCTTTAATGGTTCTATGTTACTAATTTGATTATTGCTCAAATTTAATAAAGTTAAATTAGTTAAATTTTCTATCCCCGAAAGATTCGTAATATGTTTGCCCTGCGCATTTTGAAGGTCCGTTATTTTATCCACATCATCCTTTAAAATATCTCCAGTAGGACATTGTATTTTTTCTCTTACTATTTGTTCTAAGTTCTTATCTGGAAAGGTAATAACTGTGCTTTCAGTAACCTGAACACTTATTGATTTTCCCTCTGTATCATTGTTTAATAATACATCTTTTGTGGAACTACAGCCAGCAATGCTAATACTAAATAAAAAAGCTGCAAAAATATTTAACACCTTAAATTTCATATAAGATACTTTTCTCATGTTCACGGTCCCCCATTTGTACTAATAATTAGATCATCTCCTGCAGAGTTGCAATATTATTGATGGATTATAAAAAGTTACGAGTAAACATCTGAGAGTTCCACTCGTATAGTTTCATCTCCACTTTTCACTTTGCCATCATAGAGTTTACTTTCTTTAATTACCTTTTTTGCTGGAAGCGTCACTGTAAACTTACTTCCCTGTCCAAATTCACTTTCAGCATATATACTACCACCCTGTAATTCTACAATAGACTTAACTAAACTTAAGCCAATGCCCGTACCTTCCGCATTTCTTGATAGTGATTTATCTACCTGTTTAAATCTATCAAATATCGTATGTAAATTATTTTTTTCAATGCCAATGCCATTATCTTTCACTGATATTTGAACAAATTCATTTTCAACTTTAACATCAACCAATATTTCATCACCTTTATCAGAAAATTTTATTGCGTTAGATAAAAGATTTAATACTATCCTATCTATAATTTCTGGGTCACAAGCAATAATCTTCTCTTCTACGTTTGTATCAAAAATAATATTTAAGCCTTTGCAGTCAGTAAAAGTAGTTACAGACATTACTATTTCTTCTATAACTTCAACTATATTGTTATTTGATAAATTAAGCTTAAAAAAACCTGCTTGGATTTTTGATGAATCAACTATATTATTTATAAGTTTAGACAACCTATAGGAATTTACCTTCATAGAGTCAAGATATTTTATAAATGTATCACGTCGCTCATCTAATGAACCATTATAACAATACATCTGAAATAATTGTATTGCAGAAAAAATTACATTCAATGGTGTTTTAAGTTCGTGTGAAATATTTGCAATAAACTCTTCATGCGAAACAAGTAATTTTTGTAATTCTTTGTTGACTTGATTCTTTTTCTCAACTTCTTCATACATATAATTGCTAATATATCTAATAAATATATAATTACCCACAATAAGTACAAAACCTAAAAAAGCTAATAAACACCTCTGAATTATTTGTGTATTTGCAACTTTGTTGCGTGATATATTTACCTCTAAATCAATTTTACTTATTAGTATATTATCAGTTTTCCTAAATTCATCAACCAATTTTTTACCTTGAATTAGATTTAATTTTGCCTGATTTGCTTTGCCAGTATCCACTAATATTATTTGTTGTTTATAAAATTTTTGAATGGATTTCATTTGATCATAAAGCTGATTTGTAGTATAAGCTCCAAGCTCCGTATCTTTTAGATTATCCAGAGACTTATAATATCCTTGTATATCTTTATTCCCTAAATAATAGGGTTCTAAAAAATCTTTGTTGTCAGAAATAATATACGCCCTAATGCCTGATTCCTGATTTATTAATGATGTTAACATTTCACTTGAGAATATCTTTGCTGGAAGTATTTTTTTTATTACAAAATCAGATTCCGTGCACACTTTATTCATACTATAAATACTAAATAATATAATAATTAATGATAAACACGCAATCGATATATATCCTAATACCATAGTTCTTCTACTTCTATTTCTACCTCCACTTTTATCCTTACCCATAATAATTATCCCGCTCCTAAAATCATATTTCACATAATTTTATAAATTATGATTTCTTATAACATATTACCACAATATATTACATTTTTCAATATACGTCTTCCGACATTTGATGATACTCCCAGTGTTCATGAACCCTTCAATTAATTTCGCGTTAAAGTTTTAGAGATTTTTTCATATATCCTTTAAAATATTATAGAAAATAAAAAAAGGCCTTAAGCCTTCTAATATTAGAACTGAGGATAAAATTTGAAACCCAAACCATAATAATTATAATTTATTAGAAATATTCCGATTATTATTAGTGCTATTTAACTCCTTATTTAACTTTTTTAATACCCTCTTTTCGATTCTAGAAACATATGATCTAGAAATACCTAGAATTAATGCAATTTCTCTTTGAGTTCGAGGCCTACCATCAATTAATCCATAACGCATTTGAATTATTATTTTTTCTCTATCCATTAAAACTATGTTTATCTTATCATAAAGGTTTTTAATTTGCATTTTGGTTTCTACTATATCAACAACAGAATCTTCATCACTTCCTAATACATCTATAAGTGATATCTCTTTTCCCTCTTTATCAGTTCCGATAGAATCCTGAAGATATACTTCTCCTCTTGTTTTCTTGTTACTCCTAATAAGCATAAGTATTTCGTTCTCTATGCACCTTGCGGCATATGTTGCAAGTCTTGTTCCCTTACTAGTATTAAAGGAATCAATGCCTTTAATGAGTCCCACTGTTCCAATAGATATAAGATCCTCTACATCCTTTCCTGGGTAGGAATATTTTTTTACTATATGAGCAACTAGTCTTAAATTTCGTTCAACAAGTATACCCTTGGCTAGTAGATCACCACAAGCAAACTTTTTTAAATAGAATTTTTCTTCTTCTTCACATAGTGGTTGAGGGAACGAACTACTCCCTGTTATATAAGCTGTCAAAAATGTAGCATTTCCAATTATATTTAATAAACAATTTATGAAAAACACAGATGTTCCTCCTAATAGAGCTCCTTACTATAATATGATTGTTTTTTTTAATAGTGCCTGTACACCTATAATTAATTTAATTATTTTTTTCACTTAATGATTCTATTTCACAATTACCTAATATTTAATCATCACCTGCGGCGCTACAATATTAATGAAATCATTACTTTCAATTTAATTGACAAAAAAAAGCACCTATAGCTCAAACACTTTTTTCAAAGTGTCTAATCTATAAGTACCAGTTTAAAAAGGTCCTATACATACTTTCTCATATGTTTTAATGCAGTTTTCTCAAGCCTTGATACTTGCGCTTGGGATATACCTATTTCATCAGCTACCTCCATTTGAGTTTTCCCATCAAAGAACCTCAAATTCAAAATTAACTTTTCTCTATCCTTTAATTTTTTCATTCCCTCTTTAATTGATATACTTTCAAGCCAACTATCATCTAAGTTCTTAGTGTCTTTTATTTGATCCATTACATAAATTTCATCTCCACCATCATGGTATATAGGTTGAAATAAAGATACAGGATCTTGTATGGCATCTAAGGCAAATACCACATCTTCTCTACGTAATTCCAATTCTTTTGCTATTTGAGATACGGTAGGCTCTTTATTGTTTTCATTAACCAATCGATCTCTAACTTGTAATGCTCTATATGCAATATCCCTGAGTGATCTACTCACTCTTATTGAATTATTATCCCTTAAGTATCTTCTGATTTCTCCAATAATCATAGGAACTGCATATGTTGAAAATCTAACATTTAAACTTAAATCAAAATTATCAATGGACTTCATTAAACCAATGCAACCTACTTGAAATAAATCATCTACATTTTCTCCTCGATTATTAAAACGCTTTATCACACTTAAAACCAATCTTAAATTACATTTAATAAATTGTTCTCTACACTCATATTCTCCATTTTGTATTCTAAATAAGAGTTCTTTCATTTCCTTTTCTTTTAATTTGGGTAATGTTGAAGTATTTACTCCACATATTTCTACTTTGTTGAATATCATAAGGTCATCATTCCCTTCAAAGTAATTGCTTTAAAATTATGTCCTTATGATTTGTGTTTTATACTAAAGACAACCCTACAATATTTTATTTATTTTTTCTATCAAAACTCTAAGCCTTATGAAAATTTGAAAAATCGTTGCACTAACATAGCTAGAGACTTATATGAGCGAAAATACAACTATAAATAATATATTTAACATAAAAGTTTATATTGCTATATTGCTATATTGTTAAAACAAATAAAATTGTGTTAAACATGATTAACAATCTTAAATTTAATGAAGAAATGATATATAGTTATAAATAACATGAATATTATGGTAATAAGCCATAATCATACCAAATATTGTGTTGTATTTGGTAATATACTAATGAAAAATATCTCTAAAGGGGGTTGTAGTTAAATCTGCGATACTTCGCGTAAACTATAGTTAAGAAATAAATTTAAATAGGGAGGATTGAATAAATTTATGAAACTGCTTAAATTTAGGAAAATACTTACTGAAACTACGTTGACTCCTGGCACTTATGATTCAGCGGATGGAACTTTCCAAATAACAGGCACTTTAACGTTAGATGCTAAATGTGACCCTAACGGTGTATTCATATTTAAGACCGCCTCAACGCTAATTACATCATCTGAGAGTAATGTTAACCTTATAAACAATGCTCGCATGTGTCAAACTATTTGGAAAGTAGGAAGCTCCGCCACCTTAGGAACAAACTCTCATATCGTAGGGCATATCTTAGCATTGACATCCATCACAGCGAACACCGGTGCCACAGTTCTAGGACAATTGCTAGCACGTAATGGTGCAGTAACTCTAGATACCAATACCATCACAAATGGAGTTAGCCAGTCCTCAAAAATCCCATCCATTTTCAATATTTGCGCATATCCGTGTAATAACACTGAGTGCAATTTTAATACTGATTAAATCATCTCCTGGGTCGCTGCAGTATTAACGACTTCAGAAGGAGATTGACCCCTTTGTAGACCTCTGGAGTAGATAACAATTCTCAATTGTTATCCACCCACTGAAGTTTTCTTTTGTTACAGTATATAACTCCCCCTTATAGAAGTGGCGACTTTCCTTCTGAAATGTCGTTAAAACCATTAGAAAACCTTACATAAAATGATTAGAAGTGGAATAGAAAGTGAATTCTAGAGCGAGATAGCTCTTTTTTCTTTTCAAAATACAAAAGTTTATAGAAAAGCAAAAAAAATACGCCACAAGGAAACTTAATGCTTACAGTTTTTGAAGCATTTAGCCAATTTGAGAGGGATATTATAGTGCAAAGGACAAAAGAAGGTTTAGAAAGTGCGAGAGCCAGAATACAAAAAGGTGGTAGACCTAAAGTTAAAGAGAGAAATATTGAAAAAGCTTTAAAACTATACAATTCTAAAGAATATAGCATTAGCGAAATAGTAAAAATGTCTGGAATTTGTATTGTTTTTTTGTAAAAACTAATAAACTTTTAATAAAGGAGGTAGGGGTACAAGCCTTTTTTAGAGGAAAGTATACTCTAAGATCTAGACTATTCCGTTTAACACTAGATAAAATAAATGTAGATAAACTTAAAACTTAAGTAGTTATTGAACTCAAAGAATTTAATAACATGATAGGATCAAAATATAGAGCATATTTTTTATACTAATGTTAAGAATAGAGTTATATCGACCTAGCAGAAAGACCTACTTATATTTTTGGCTTGATGCTATAATACATGAAGGAAATACTATTGTAAAAAGGTGCTAATAGGAATATTGATTTAATTATCAAGTATATTTATTGAGTTAGTCAGAATGCAAAGAACTTAACTTGGTATGCTGTAACATTGGTAAAACACTTTAAAGATCCACAGTTACTGCACTTAAAAGGAGTTAATAATGAAAAATAAAATACTTAATGTAGTAGCAATTTTAATATCTGTAGCAATATTTTTATACTTCTTCTTATATAAAAATGGGTTACATCAATTGATAAGTGTGCTTAAAGTAATCAACGTTTCGTGGATAATTGCGGCAATTGCTTTAATGTTCGTTTATTGGACTTTTGAGGTGTTCATTTTACATGAATTGACTAGATTACTTTTTTTAGAACAAAAATTCAGCAGTTCAATAAAGGCGGCTATGGTAGGTCAATTATATGCTTCTATAACACCACTTCAGACAGGTGCTCAGCCTGCCATTTATTATGTTTTAGAGAGTAAAGGTATAGACCCCGCATCGGCTAGTTCTATATTAGTGATGAAGTTTATTATTCATCAGACAATTATGACAATATATTCTTTCATTATAATTATCTTAAAGTTTAATTATTTCACATCAAAAATTTCTGGTATTTTTTATTTGTGTCTTATGGGATTTATATTTAATTTGGGAATTATCTTAACCGCAGTTATGTTTTCCATAAATAAAAAATTTACTAAGGTACTATTGCTTAGTAGTATTAAATTTCTATGTAAAATAAAACTAATAAAGAACTGGCAAAAATCCATAGAAAAAATTGAAAAAGGGTTGGATGACTTTCATGATAATGCTATATTTATCGCTAAAAATTATAAGATAGTTTTAAGGGTTGCACTTATTAATATGGCTCAACTCACAGTCTTTTATGTTATACCATACCTCATATATAGAAGCTTTAATTTAGCATCTGCTAGCCTATGGAATATGTTAGCAGCACAAACCTTAGTAATGTTG